>OMNT01000534.1_pt1 | contig 40289 bp, 39 predicted proteins | sample 1672551 | NCBI WGS metagenome assembly OMNT01 (sample SAMEA3136698, study PRJEB25190) | human gut metagenome | reverse complement strand
AGCAGCAGGTACTGCAAGTCTTACTGTCACGGTTCCTTTGAATTTTGATATCACCTTGTTTCCTGATTTAACTGCAAGCTTAAATATCTGTCCGTTTGCTCCAACAAGTGATTTCTGTGCTTCCTCAGGCTTTGATACCTTGGTTATTTCAATTGATATTTTGTCTGTCTTCCTTTTCCTATGCGCATCAGTTGTCCCGACTGCGTCATTTCGCGTAAAAGCCGCGTTGCCGTCGACGCACTGATACCAAGCCGCGCTTCCACTTCAGCACGCGTGATCACTCCGCATTCTTTTGCCAAGCACGCAATGCGCGTTTCATCATCCACCACATCATTATAATGGGACACAGTTTCCGTGATAACTCTTGCATTCACATTTGGCAGAATCACCTTAAAGGTATTATGTGTCGTTTCAATAAGCGGTGTAAGCTCAGTTCCGCTGTACGCATTTAGGATCTTTTTGATGCCTGTTCCATATGCCTCGATGAGCCGCAGCCGATAAAACACATTGGCCAGATTTTGATTTCTGCACACAGACACACCTGCCATCACATCTTCCAGAAGAATGCCTGGCAAAAGACCGCCAATCGACACAAATTCTATGCGATCTGTGTAGACGCTAATAAGTCCACTTGCGTGAAACGCGTAATCACGGTGCACCAGCAGATTCATCAATGCTTCGCGCAACGCCTCTTCCGGATAGTCGCGCCTATCGATGCGCAGCAATTTATCAAACGTCGCATGGATCTGATTGTAATGATCGAGATAATCATACGCCTCGTTCATCTGATGTAAAAGCGAGCCTGAAAATTCTCGGCGATCCTTAAACACGCTTTGATCTTCGCCCTCAAAAACTGCCACCTTGATTGTGTGCGGACATTGCTCCGAAAGCAGCAGCGCCAAATTGGTATAGAGCCCATCACTATTAATGAGTTTCAGCGTGCGCATCTGCTCTGTACCGAAAACCAGGCCGCGTCGCTCAAATTCCTGACTTGTCGCAACAAACGTCAGCTCCTGCTCCAACGCGCGCATCTCCTCAAAACGATCACCATCCGTTTCCTTGATCATTTCGCGAATTGCTGTATCCGACGCCGGCGCAGCTGACGCGCCTTGCCGCACATACACACCAGCAGGCCGCAGACCTTTTTTCGCCAGATAATATGGACGATCCGTTCCACGCTGTACGCTGACAGAAATCACACGTTTTCCATCGCGCTCCAACACATCGTAGTGAACAAACATGGTCACATCCGGTTTGATGGCGTCACGCACCATATTGCTGATCTGCAGCAACGCCGCGTCAACATCTTCTACGCCAATCCACTCTCCGTCATCAAGCACGCCAACATAGAGCGTCCCGCCCTGGCTGTTCGCAAAAGCGACCACTTCGTTTTTTATCTCGTCAACCACCCGAGCTTTTAACTCAACTGTTTCACTTTCCTGTAAAGACATTTTCTCTCACCTCGCACCTAATCTTCTAATCATATTATAGTCTTTCTCGTCTTTCTCGTCAACTTTTGACGAGATAATGAGAAACGACGAGATAATGACGGGAAAAGCCTGACGATCATGCACACGCATGGTCGTCAGGCTTCTGTTTATCTATTCTCCACGATTTTCCAAAACCGGTCGATCACAGCCAGCATCTCTTCCGGAAATCGCGCGCGACATTCGCTGACGAGATTTTCCGGCACGCCGTAAAAGGCTTCGGCGATGCTGGCGGCAATGCAGGTGAGGGTGTCACAGTCTCCGCCGAGGCTGACGGCTGTGCGAACGACGTCCTCAAAATCCTCGCCCTCGAGAAAAGCGGTGAGCGCTTCTGGCACAGTTTCCTGACAGCTTTCGACGTGGCTGTAGGTCGGACGGATCTCGTCGCAGCTGCGCGAAAGACCGTAGCCAAAATTCGTCACAATATACTCACGGATCGCCATTTTCTCAGCGCCGGTTCGCGCCAGAAAGATCGCGCTCGCGACAGCCTCCGCGCCCTTCACGCCTTCCGGATGGTTGTGGGTGACTTCCGCCGTCCAACGCGCGACGCGCCGCGTTTCCTCCAGGCTGTCGTAGAGCCAGCCTGCCGCCGACACGCGCATCGCCGAGCCATTGCCGTAGCTGCCGTACGGATTCGGATTGATCTTCTCCAGCCACAACTGAAAACGTGCGCCATAGCCGGCGTCTGGATATTTTCTGCCCCAGCGCTGCATGGCGTCGATGAGCACCATCTTCACAACCTTTTCATCCTTGCCGAGGGTGGCCATCAGCGCTTCTGCCACTGCGACTGTCATCACAGAATCGTCGGTAAAATGTGAGCCCGCGCTGAACAGCGGAAAATCCTTCACCTTGGCGCCGCGGTCAAATTCGTACGGCGCACCGATCATATCGCCCAGAATCGCTCCATACATGTCGATCACTCCCTGTTTGTTTTGCTGATTATATTATACCACATGCCGGACGATATTTTTCAGCGAAGGCTCACACCAGCACGCGCAATTGCTGCGGCAGCACATCGAACACAGCGCTGCGCGCACGTCCCGGCACCTCGCCGTCGGCGTGGACGAAAAGCGGCGTATCCAGCTGCACCTCCACGCGCGTCGCTGGCACCAGACTGACGCCCTCTGTATGCGTATGGCGGCCGAGGGCCAGAAGCGGCAGCTTGCGAAAAACCTGCGCCCGCGAAAGATCGTCGGCGAGGCAGACGGAGAAACAGCCATCTGCAGCATCCGCGCCTGGCGCGATCGGCACGCCGCCGCCTTCCCACGGAAAATTCATGCAGGCGAGAAAAATGAGCGCGCGCAGATCGCGCGTGAGCACGCCCTGCGGCGTTGTGAGCTGCACGCTGCCGCGCGCGGTTTCAATGTTCCAGGCGGCGGAGAGGGTCATGAGTCCATAGCTGAGGCTGCCGAGGCCAAAACGATTGAGCCCGGCTTTGGCGCGTGACGCATCCACCTGCGCACAGACTCTCGCATCCATACCGATGCCGGCGCTGATGCCAAAGCGTCGCGGCACCTGTCCGTCGATGCGCACCTGCCCGAGATCGATGCGCGCGTCGCCGCTGGCTGCGAAAACGCGCTCCAGCGCCGCCCTGGGATCGCGCGGCAGGCCCAATCCGCGCACAAAATCGTTGCCGCTGCCGATCGGCACGACGCCGAGGGCGATCTGCGAAAAATCGCTGATGCCGTTCAACACCTCGTTCACCGTGCCGTCGCCGCCAACGACCACGAGCTTTTGCAGCTCCTGCGCATCCTGACAGGCGAGCTGCGCCAGCGCCGTCGCTTCGCCGGGACTGCGCGTGCACCAGGCGCGAAACGGTAGCTCCTGCTCGAGCATTTCCCGCCGCAGCGCGCGCCAGATTTTTCCGCCGCGCCCACGTCCGCTGGCCTCGTTGACGATAAATGTGATCATGATCTTCTCCCCTTTCTCTCCGTATCATAGCGTAAAAACACATCGAGAATCAAGCACCAGCCACTAGCTCCTTATCAGTCAAAATGATATACTATACCTGAGGTGATTGTCTTGCAAATCAAACAATTCCAATATGCACAAATCATCGCAGAAGAAGGTTCTATTACACATGCTGCAAAGAAACTATTCATCTCCCAACAAGCACTTTCTGAGTCACTTAAACTATTAGAATCTGAATTGGGATTCGCTATCTTTAAGCGCTCTCGAAAAGGTGTTATTCCAACGCCAACCGGCCGTAAATTTTTAGATGATCTCATGACCATCATGCCAATCATTGACAAATGGTCCACCTACATATCTCATGAACCACAAATGACATTCGTTCAGATTTACGTCCAGTATGCACTCCGCTTCCTTTTTTCTGATAGCAACATGATTGAAGCGCTTTCAGTTTCAGATAGCATCAACATTAACTGGCATGCCTTGAACGGACTACAAATAATCGAGGAACTACAAAAAAGCAATGATGCCATTGGACTCCTTATGTTAGAACAGGAAGGTAATGCCTATCAAAAACTTAATGCTCTGATCGCCTCTAAAAATTACATACTACATAAAATTTCTGATATAACCATGACACTTGTCCTACGTGCAGATGATCCTCTCGCACATAGAAATGAACTTTCCTTCATCGATCTTGCCCAACACAAATTTGTTTGTCACATGATTTCCAAAGACCTCAAACTCTTCAAACAAATCACCTTACATAATAACAACAGTCTTATTCATCTTCCTGAAATCGTAGATATCCCTTCGTTCATATTTCAACATCCGTATACTTTCGCCTACCTTCCAGATATATCCGTGAAAAATAACATTCTTTTCTTGGAAAATAAAATTGTATGTCTTCCTCCTGAAGGAACTACATGTGATTCGCTGTCCTGTTTTCTGCTTTATAACAAAGCTGCTTCAAATGCCACTAAAGAAATTGCACAAAATATTATCCACTGGTTCAAATAAAAAAAGCGTCGACACAGTATCATCACTGGTCGACGCTTTTTTCAATATTAACCTAGAAAATTAAAGGAATAGGATTTTTGCAAGCGGATATCCAACAATTGTATATAATAGTACCGCCCCAACAGAAATCGGAATACCAATGCGCATAATATCTCCAGTTGAAACCAAATCCTTACGCCCATGAAGCATACTGGAATGAGGAGATGCAGCCGGTGTCAACATTGCTACAAACACCATCATCGAAACACCCATAGCGCATGGAATTGGACTAACGCCCATCTGTTCACAAAATGTGACAATAATTGGCATTAACACAACAGCCATAGCTGCATTATTTGCAAAGTTAGTGATAATAAGTGCAATCGTAAAGAGAATGAACGCAAAAACAATTTCTGAATGTCCACCTAAAATTGGCGATAGCTTCTGGATTAGAAATACTTTAGCTCCCACTTCATCTGAAGCAATTGCATTTGCTCCAAACAACGCTGCTGCAATCATGAAATAGACCCCCCAGGCCATTTCTTTTGCCGCAACTTGTTTAAAAGGCAGTGCTGGTTTGCCATCAAAATGTGCAATTGAAGCAATGATAACAGCAATGCCGGTCACACCTAACGTTCCAAGTGTATTGAGAAACGTTATTCCAGGAACATTTTGTGGCAAAACACTTGGCAATAATAAAGCTAGAACATAAACCAGCAATAAGATCATGTAAAATTTTTGGATCTTGTTCATCGGCGCTAAAGGCTTTTTCTTGAAGTACTCTACATTAATATGCCGAATCTTTGTTAGATCTGGACGATACAAAACCTTAATCAATCCCAAAAATAAGAGTAACAATAAGATTGACGTTACAAAGCTAAAGACAATGTATGGCATATACTCAATGGTGGTTCCTGTCAGTTTTGTAAATGTACCTGTAATCATTAAAACCGCGCTCTTAAAAGGCAGCAATGGGTGACCAATGGTCGCTCCGAGAAAAGTACCAATAATAAAAATCGGATAAAGGCTGTCGCCTTTTTCAATTTCTAGTGCCATTAAAATTTCAACAGCAACTGCCCACAAAATCATGATCGCTGCTACAGGTCCAATTAACGCAGACAAAATATAACTGGTAAAAAGATATATGAATATGAAAACATAAGGACGCCCATTAATTACTTTTCTAGTTAAAAGCCATTGAGAAATATATTGCGCGCAACCAAAATACTCAATCGCACCAAACAAGATAATACTTAACAATACAATCAAAACCGTACTTGCACCAAATGCTTGTGCAAACGCAACAGTTAAACCTTGTGCACCTTCACCAGTATAACCAGATAGTCCTATCATAATAACCCCTAAAAGGCTTGGCCAAATACTATCAACCGTGGACCAGAGATACACCATTCCCAAAAAAGCACCTATGACTGCCAATCCCATTGGAGTGATGGGATCTGGAGCTGGCAACAAGGGAAAACCTATCATAACACACAAACCTATAATTGTATTGATTGTCTTCCACTTAACGCTACGTTTACCCATAATACTTTTCCTTTCTCTTGCAACTCACAATATATATTCGTTCAAATATATTACAAAATGTTCTATCTATATTCAGTCTTCTTCAATGGTCAGGCAGAAACCGCTGACATCGCCATAACCTTCGGTGCCGTCCACACTTGTAAAGCGGCGGAATTCCTTGCTCTTTGCGCCAGGCAGGCGGTAATCGGTGTTATCAACAGGGGCTATGGCCACTTCCTCTGGCTTTTCCACCTGTGGCACATAATCGTATGGATAGCGATAAGCCCGATAAACCATATTGGTGGTAATATGGGTGCCAAAATATGGGCTGATGTATTCCCAAACAATCTCATGCTCCGGCGTGATCTCGATCAGACGGCCGTCTTCGCCCTGAGTGATCAGGGTGTTGCCGTTTGGCAGTCGTTGTGCGCTGGATATGTAGCAGCTATAGAAATGGTCGGCAATGAATGGCTGCATATAGCCAAGATCCATTGGGCGACACTGCCAAACAATTTCCATTGTCGTTGGATCGATTTCCAAAATACGTGAGTAGTCGCGATGCGCGTTGTTCACACCCATTGGGGAAACAGGGTTTGGTGCGCCGTAACCGGCCCAGCCGCCATTGTCAAAGATGAGAATGTTGCCTTCGCCTGGCAGGCCTTTTGGTATCATGTGGGCATGGTGCTGACCGATGATCTGGCCGATTTCTGCGGCCTTGCCGGTGCTGTAATCGGGGCCTAGTTTCCAGACGAGTTTGCCTGTTTTCTTATCAAGGATGGCGATGATATTGGTCTGGCGTCCGTCGAAAATGATGTTATCTGGGTGGAAGCGTTCGTCGCCGGCATCATACCACTTGTTTGGTCCGAGCACGCTCATGCAGTTGATATGCATCCAGTCACCGAGGCCGTTTTTCACAAGGTTTGGATTGCGGGCGATGGCATTCTTGGCGGCTTCGTCAAACCCGAGTTCGTCAAAATGATCATGAATGCACCATTCCCAGATGATGTTGCCTTCCCAGTCCACTTCGATCATACGATCGCTGATGAGTTTATGCAGGCTGATTTCTGGTGCAACAACGTCTGTATGGGTAAGGATGAGGGTGTTGCCACTGTCGGTCTTGGCATCCATCCCTGGCACATAGTAGCCAACAGGATTGCCTTCACGTTGATAATCATGATGCTGGCGAGCCATCCATTCTGGTTCATGGTCTGGATCTTCAATATATTGGTTTTTCTTAAATTCCCAACGCACTTTACCGTCCCAGGTAACCTGAACGAGGTCCTTGTAATCCTGCCAGCCATAGGTGCTGTTGCGCTGTCCTCGGCAGCCAAAAACGTCGCCGTTTGGCAGGAGTTTGTTTGGAAAACCTTCAAGATTATGCCAGTGGTTGACGACGCCGCCATTCATATCGATGAGTGTGGCTCCGTGTTCGTTGGCTTGAAAGAGTGTATAACCGTTGAAACATTTTTCTGGCTTGTAAATAATTGTTCCCATTGGATGTACAGATGGTGTTCCCACAATATTGCCTCCTTAAAAATCATTGTTCGTTTTTATCCAAATATACCTAATCACAGCGAATCATCGGTCACACATGCATCTGCGCGAACCACTCGATCTTGCGCGCCTTCTACTTCAACCATATGGTCAATCATGCCCAACGCCGCACCTGGAACACGGAAAAACTTATTGTCTAAACGTTCAACCGGCACCTCTTCCGGTTTTTTTAGCTGGGGCACGTAATCATAAGGGTAGCGATATGCGCGATAAATAAAATCTGTTGATTCAAATGGTGCATAATATTCCCAGACCACTTCTTTATCTGGTGTCACTTCAAAAAGGCGGCAGCAACAGCCTTCGGTAATTAGTGTATTACCATTCGGCAATCGTTGTGCAGAGCTAATAAGTTGGCTGTAGAATTTTGTTTTTGAAACCATACTGGTCATACCGCCCCAAACGGCTGCATCAAATGTCCAGACCACTTCCAGTGTTACTGGATTCAATTCGATGACACGGGAATAATCTCTACGATCTGTTTTCGTTCCATCCTTTGAGGTACGGGAAGGAAGACCATAGCCTGCCCAGCCGCCATTATCAAAGATTAGAATATTGCCCTCCCCTGGCAGCCCTTTTGGAATCATATGTACATGATGCTGACCAATAATCTGCCCAATGCGACGCAGTTCGCGGCTTTCCGTAAAATCAGGACCAATTTTCCAAACAATTTTTCCGCTCTCTTTGCTAATGATTGCAAGGATATTGCTTTCTCTTGCATCCCAGATAATATTATCCGGATGAAAACGTTCATCACCAGCATCGTACCATTTGTTTGGACCTAAAAGGCTCATAGAATTTATATGCATCCAATCGCATTCTCCACCACCGTTAGGCTGATAGTTTGGATTGCGAAAGAGTGCATTTTTTTGAATCTCGCTAAATCCAAGCTCATTAAAATGATCACTAACCCGCCATTTCCATACGATGTTACCATCCCAGTCAACTTCAATAATGCAATCATCCAGCAAACGCTTGTCGGAAATACGATGATTATATAAATTTTCATGGCAAAGCATAAATGTATGCCCGCCGTCGGTACGCATCTCCATATCTGGCGCATAATAACCAACTGGATTGCCTTCGCGCTGGTAGTCATGATGCTGTCTGGCTACCCACTGCTTGGCACCATTATCTTCCACTTTTTCCTTATGATCAAACTTCCAAATCAGTTTGCCGTTCCAATCTACCTGTGCCAGCGCAATATTGTCCTGATAAGCAAATTCAGAATCGCGTCGTCCGAGAGAACCCATAATATGTCCACCTGGCAATAATTTATTTGGCGAACCTGTAAAATTCTTCCATGCATGAACGACGTTGCCATTCATATCAATCAACACAGCACCTACGCTTGGGATTGGCATGAGTGTATAGCCATTGTAAGCTTTTTCTGGATCATATATAGTTGTCCCCATTGGATAAACATTTGGTGTTCCCAAAATAATCCCTCCACAAATCGAATTCCAGTGCACTGTTCTTGTTTATATTATATATAGCAATTTTTGATTATTAAAACAGTTGTTTCTTGTCTTATCTACAGGCAATTCCTTGTGGATAAGCTAAAAGAAATATCTGTCTTACACTGAAGATAAAATGAAAGTGCTCTTGTCCAATGCTACTGAAAGCTTTACAATACTGGTAATGACCATACGCAAAGGAGGCTCTCTTATGAGTCAATTTTTAATGAAACCGACGCTTCACTGTCTCGATTCGGTACGCCAATTTGCCGAAGAATTCGCTATCGGCGAAGGCGACCTGCTGTTTACGAGTCGTCATTTCTACGACGATTTTTTCGCCGCGCTTGACCTGAAATGCGACTTCATCTATCCAAAGGATTACGGCAAGGGGGAACCGACGGACGAAATGATCGAAGCCATGGCCCGCGACATCACCAAGGATTACAAGCGCATCATCGGCGTCGGCGGCGGCAGTGTGCTCGACGTTGCCAAATTTTTCGTGCTCGACCAGGTAACGCCGGTGCTCGATCTCTACGACGGCAAACGCCAGCCAACGAAAGTGCGCCAGCTCGTGCTCGCACCAACCACCTGCGGCACCGGCAGCGAAGTCACCAGCGTCGCCGCCCTCGCGCTCGTCAGCCGCAGCACCAAAGCCGGCTACGGCAATCCAGCCATGTTCCCGGATGACGCCGTGCTCATTCCTGAGCTGCTCGAAAGCCTGCCGATGGAACCATTTTCCACCAGCGCCATCGACGCCCTTGTGCACGCCGTCGAATCTGCGCTCTCGCCAAAAGCCACGCCGATCGGCAAACTCCTCAGCTACAAAGCCATCGATCTCATTCTGAACGGCTTCAAAACCATCGTCGCTGACGGCCCAGAATCCCGCAAGCCGCTGCTCGAAGATTTTCTCTTCGCTAGCACCTACGCCGGTGTTGCATTCTCCAACGCTGGCTGCGCCGCTGTGCATGCGCTGAGCTATCCCCTCGGCGGCACCTTCCATGTGCCACATGGTGAGTCCAACTACGCCATGTTCACCGGCGTCATGCGCGCCTACATGAAGATCCGTCAGGATGGCGAGATCGCTGTGCTGAACGCACGCATGGCAGATATTCTCGGCTGCGATGTGGCAGACGTTTACGACAAGCTCGAAGATCTTCTGAACCACCTCGTCCAGAAAAAACCGCTCCACGAATACGGTATGACCGAAGCGCAGATCGCCGAATTTGCCGACGCCGTCCACACCGGCCAGCAGCGCCTGCTCGTCAACAACTTCGTGCCACTCTCCCGCGACCAGATCGAAGCCATCTACCGTGAATTGTATTGATCAAATACGCCAACAACCCCCGAACGATTTCGTCCGGGGGTTGCTTTATTTATACAAGAATGATACGGATCACGCCCAACACAGCCAAATGTGCCGGGTAGAAAATATAGAAAAACCATTTCGCAGCAGTGCGTCCACGCGTCGCGCGCTGGCCGTTGTAGAAACAGCAGATAGCGATCGCCGCCAGCGCCGGGCCGCTCATCGCCGCAAGGGCGTAGCCGAGATTTTGCGCCAGCGAGAAGCGCCCGATCCCGCCAAGGAAATTCATCGCGCCGAAAAGCAAGATGCTCGCGAGAAAAGCGCGTGGCCGCTTGTGCGCATCCCGTCCCGCCCAGGCAAAAAGCAGCGTGAACGCCGGCGCCAGAATCGCCCAGTCGCAAACCAGCGACACCAGAAACAGCCCGACGATCGCCAGATTTCTCCAGCATTTGCGCGTGATCTGTTCGCGCGCCACAAGTATCGCAAAGCTCAGCAGCAACGTGAAAAGAATGTTCAACCGATACAACGCAACGTCTGGAAATGCCAACAAACATGCTGGCTGAGAGATCACAGCGAAAATCGCCAGCCGCAGCGCGTAACGACGCTTGTCGTGCGTATACGCATAGCCTTCGACAAGAAAATAACACATCGTGATCGCCGTAAACCAGCCAACATCCAGAAATAGCTCCGCCCAGAATGTGCCGGACGTCATAAAGATCTGCGAAATGTGGTTGAGGAGCATCGTCATCATGGCAATGCCTTTGATCTGATCACGATTCAGCGTGAATGCACGCATGATCCTCACTTCCAATCCATAATGAAGGAATTAAATCGAGAAATGTCGTTTGACCTGTCCAACCTTCTTGCAGTAGCCAACAAGCGCTTTCCAGCAGAAAACGCCGGCGAGAATGAGCAATGCGCCGAGCACGAGCAGAAAGAAGAACGTTGGCACAGGGCCGAGGGGATCTGGTCCGGCGAGAAACACGCCGACGTTGTCCATCCACGGAATGCCGAGATCGAGCAGATAGTCGATCAGCTTGGCGGTGCCGGCGATTGGGCAGAAAATGCCACAGAGAACGAAGACCGGCGCCATGATCGCCAGACACGGGATGACGATCATGCCGGAAAATCCGACGAGGCTGTAAAATGCGCAGACAGTGAGCACGCGCGTCCAGCTGAAACCGTTCGATTCTGCCAGCAGATCGCCGAGATAAGCGCGGGCGAGATCTTTCGCGTCGCCGAGCCGAGCGAGGATCTGTTCGCTCGAAAGTCCCTCGGCCTGCATTTCCTGCATCGAAGCCTTGACCTCTTTGACGATGTCGACGCGCTCCGAAACTGGCAGCGGTTTCAGATGTTTATCGACGGTGTCCAGATATTTTTCCAATTTTGCATCCATGATCTATTCTCCTCTCAATTCCGTGATCGCTTGCAGCAGATTGTTCCATTCCTCGTCCATCGCCGCCACATAAGCCTCACCTTCTGCAGTAAGCGCGTAATATTTTCGCGGCGGCAGGCCTTCCTCGGATTCCTGCCAGGTCGACTGCAAATAGCCTTCCTTCTGCAGCCGACGCAAGAGCGGATACACCGTGCTCTCTGTAGACGAGATGATCGGGTAGCGCTCTAATTCCTGCAGGATCTCATAGCCGTAGCGGGTTCTGTCTCCCAGCATCAGCAACACACAGTATTCCAGCGTGCCGCGGACGATCTGACTTTTCCATTTGTCCAAGTTCATTACGACCCCTCCCTCGTTTGATCTATATACATCGTACTACACAGTACCGTTGTTGTCAATAGTACATCGAACATTTTCCTTCAATAATAATCCCCACGACCAGCATTGATCGTGGGGATTATTTGATTCAGACCGCATCCCAGTTGAAATCTGGACGGATGCGCGTCCATTTTTCAATGCGTTTTTTGTTGGCTGTGCGCCATTCGTAATCGTGGCCATTGGTGGCTTCCTGCATGTCCGCATAATACCAGGCATTGGTGTCGCTGTTGTCGGGCCAGGTGCGCATTTCTGACGTTGGCCGCAAATGATCTTTCTCTGGCACGCGCTGCAGTGTGCGATTGACAATGGCGCAGGCTTCGGCGCGGGTGATGGTGCGCGCCGGACGCGCGCTGCCATCGGGATAGCCGCCGATGAGTCCGAGACGAAACGCGGCGGCAAAATTTTTGGCGAACCATTCGTCGCCACGAATATCGCTGAAAAGCCCTTCCTCGTAGGCAATGTCGGTGTTCTCGAAAAATCGCGTGGCAACAGCTGCAAATTCCGCGCGGCTGATCGGTGCGTTTGGCTGAAAATCGCCGCTCGGATAGCCGCCGATGATGCCCATGCGGCTGAGCGTGGAAACCGGAACATTGAACCAGTCGTCGGCGTTGACATCGTGGAAAGCGTTGTCAGCGGTCTCATTTTCTGCGCGCATGTCTTTTTTGAGCAAGCGATAGAACATCGTCGCCACTTCTGCGCGGGTGATGGCGCCCTGTGGTTTCACTGGCCAGCGACTTTCATCCCAGGATTCTGCGCCGGTGCGATAATCCTCCGGATAACCGACGATGTAGTAAAAATGATCGGTGGTGTTGAGATCGTCCGGTCCATCCGGATCGAGCGGTGGTTGGTCAGGATCGTCGGACGGTTGATCGGGAGCGTCTGGCTGCTCGGGCTCGTTTGGCTGGTCTGGCGCATCTGGCTCGTCCGGCTGATCTGATGGTTGATCGGGATCGTTCGGCGTTTCTGGATGATCCGGTGTTTCCGGATCATCGGACGGCTGGTCGGGATCGCCCGGCTGCTCAGGAAGCGCTGCCACATCGCCGACGGTGACCATGGTGGTCCCGGAGAAGCAGGCGTTCAACGGCTGATCGCCGAGATCCTGCTTGTAGGTATTCGCGGTGGCAGCGTCGCGATCCTGAGTGACGAGCAGACGCGACCAGCCACTTTCGACGTGGCGCGTCAGCGCCTGCTCCACAGCGACTCCGTCGTTGAGATCCAATCCCGGCACGCCATACTCGAGCGCGCCGTACGCCTGCGGCTGATAACTCAGCTGCAGCGGCGTTTCCGCTGCGGATCGCCAGTCCGTTTTTGCCCCATCATAAGTTTCTGCAGTCTGCAGCGCCGCGTTCACATCGTGCAGCGTAGCATCGATCTGATCGTCGGCGGCAAACTGCACCATGCTCTTGACGACCTTGCCAAGTCCCAGCGTGACGCCAATATCATCCTCTGCTGTGCCGGCATTGGCATGCACGCCAGTCTCATCAACAACAATTTCCACCGCCGCCGGATTGCGCGTGTATCCATCCGGCACCTGATCCTCCAGGAGAACATACTGCCCCAGCGGAACACGATTCAGCACCGCTACGCCCGGAATCGTCTGCGCACCGAGCTGATAGCTTCCGGTCGGCGCAGAAGTCATGACCGGCTTGGCGCCGTCGCGCACCGCGCCCTGCACAACATCGGCAGCATCGTAGAGCGCGAAGGTTGCGCCGTCAAGCGGCGCTCCGGTGTCTGCATCCACCTTCTGCACAAGCAGACGATTTTCAATATTCGGCGCAAAAAGGGTGACGGCGAAATCGCGTGTAAAGTCGTCGGATTTGAGCAGCGCAATATCCGCAGGCTGCGCAGCGGTAAGCGTGTCGCTGTCCAGATAGAAAAACGCGATGGTATAATCGACGGGCTGCGTTTGCGCGCCGGCCCCCTGGGCATTCACCCAATAGTAGCGGGTGATGTCGCCAGGGAGGTTTTCAAGAATGGTGTAGAAATTGTTCACAGCGTCGCTGTTCTGTTTTCCTTCCTGAAAACGATAGATGCCCTGCATCTCAGGATTTGCGACAATGGCTTCCGCTGCTTCGCGCAGGCCTTCCTTGCCGGTATTCTCGCTGAGGAACCAGCCATTCACAGGATCGCCGTAGACGACCTGACAATTTTCATAGCCCTCTGGTCCGCGCGCGGCATCTGCGCCCTTAAAAACCGCCGCAAAAACAACGCCATTTTTCGCATCATGCGAGCCGCCGTCCACATCCTCCACCGTCAATCCGGTAGAAACGCGCGCTTTTGCCATCGCGTAAGCGCCTGTGTCCCACTCATTCTGCGAAAGCAGGAGTCCGCTGAGTCCGGCGCGTTTTTCCAGCCAAAGCTGGATATCGCCAGCCGAACGATATCCCGTCGACACCTTTGTTTCTCGCAGCAGATAATGCCCCTGGCTGAGCGCGCCGAGCGAGAGCAAACTGCCGTCTGAGCGATAAAACGGAAAACTGCCGCCGGCATCTGTGGTGCCGCGCGCCAGCGGCTGAGCATTTTCTGCGACGGTATAGTCGGCGTCGGTGTCATAGAGCGCAAATTCTGCGCCTTCCACCGGCGCGCCATCCTGGTCGGTTTTCGCCAGATCGCTGCCAGGGATCGTCGCAAGGTTGAACGTCATCTCCATGTTCGAATCGGTGTTGCCGCGCTCAAGATAAAAGAAATCCAACGTGTGATAGGAATTGTCCGCATACGTTTCTCCGGCGAACTGCGACGTATCTGCGCCAGCGGCTGCGTAAGCCTGGCGCAGCGTGTGCGCATCGTACGACTGATCGCCGCTGTCGTACACGCCATTGCCGTTGACATCATCATAAACCGTCACGCCGCCCTGCGCAAAATCGATGGCCACCGAGCAGGCGTTGTGATTGCCGCCAAGATCAGCGACACGCACACCATCGATGAAAATCCAAACATCGTCATCGCCGGTGAAGCCAAAGGTCACCGGCTCGCCGTTGTTCTCGCCGCCTGCCGGCTGCTGAAAGCGCGTCGTCATGTGCAGACCAAAGTAGTGCTTGATCGCTCGATTTGCCGAGGAGATCGTGCTGTAAAGCTCTCCATCCCTTTCGCCAAAAACCTGCTCGCCGGTGTTGAACGGAAAAAACTGTCCCATGATCCTGCTGGAGCCGCTGGAAACCACACCAGGCGCATCGTAGAGCGTGAAACTGTTCGTCGCTATGTTGAATGCAGCGAAATTGTCCTTGCTGTCGTACGTATAGTAGCCAGCGCTGTTTTGCCGCAAAAGACCGCCGGTGTTAATAAACGCCTGTTTGCCTGCGCCGCTGACGCCGTTAAAAAGATAGGCCAGCGATTCGCCGTCGCCCTGTTCGGTGGCGCTGACATAATTCATCTGCGGATAGCCGTCGTCGCCGAGCGTGCGTTTCACGATGTCCGTTTTCGGCTGCGCCGACTCTGTCCACCAGTTGATATTAAAATCTGCGCTGTTCGGGTTTCCGCGGCCCATGTTCTTGCCAAAATTCAGCACGTGGTCTTTGTTGATGCCCCACTCCGCGCCGTTTTCTGGCTTTCCATCGTCCGGCGCATCCTGAGCATCCAGCCAATAATCGAAGAGATCGACGGTAATCCCCTGTGGATGCAGCGCTTGCGGAGCCTGCGGCACAATGTGATCGCTCACCGCCGCTTCAACCACTACCGGCGGCAGCAGCCCAGCGAGCAGCGCAACAATGACGCTCGCCGACAGCATCCGTCGCAGCCGCATTTTCTTGTGATACATATTCCTTTCCTCCTCGGTTCTGCGGGACAGAACCTATCTCCCTGACGCAGCAGTTCCCACCTGCTGCGCAGCTGACAATGCGCTCAGCCAGACGCCGGTCCGCGATTCCCCTCAGGCGCGACCGCCTCCCTCCTGTTCACCTCCTTATATAATGATAGAAAATCATCGCTCCAAATTATATCACTACACTAGGATTTCGTCAGCCCTGTATCCCAAAAACTCCTTAATGCAAGAAAAAAGTGCTCTTAAAGCAGCTGCTATAAGAGCACTTTTTACGAGCACTTTTGACCTGTCAATCGCTCATGTCGATATCGAGATTGGTGAACACGCTCCAGCCGGGATAGCGTTTCTGCACATCCTCAACGATGTGCTGGCGGAGCGATTCGCGGTCGTGAATATTGAACGAAATGATGACATCAAAATGAATGTGTTTTTCAGCGTGGTTGGCGTAAAAACCGTGCATCTGAATGACGCCCTTGTGCGCCATGACGAGCTTGCGCACGGTTTCGCGCATATCGATGGCTTCAGCGTTCGTCGTGTTGTAGGCGTAGACGCCGACGGTGGTGATGACGATGCCATGTTTTTTGAGCACGCGCTCCTGAATATGGTGGCTCATGTGGTCGATCTCGTCGGCGGTCATGGTTTCCGGTACCTCCACATGCACGGAGCCGTAATAATTGCCGGGGCCATAGTCGTTGAGGAAAAGATCGTACGCGCCCATGACGCCAGGCTCCTCGGCGACGGTGGCTTTGACAGCTTTGGAAAGATTGCCGCTGACGCGCGCGCCCATCACAGAATTGACCGCTTCGCCGATCATCTCAAACCCGCTCTTGATGATGAAAAGCGCGATCACCACGCCGACCCAGGCTTCGAGGCTGAGCCCGGTGCCAATATAGAGCAGCGCGGTGACGAGCACCGAGAGAGAAATGACGGCGTCGTACATGGCGTCGAGGCCGCTGGCTTCAAGCGCACCAGACTCGACCATTTTTCCTTTCCGGCGCACGTAACGTCCGAGCGTCAGCTTGATAACGATGGCGCCGACGAGCACCACCAACGTCACGACGTTGTAGCTCGCCGCTTCGGGATGGAGGATTTTCTTCGCCGATTCCATCAGCGCTGTGATACCAGCGTAGAGAATGACGACAGCGACGACCATCGTCGTCAGATATTCCATGCGCCCGTGGCCGACAGGATGTCCTTTGTCCGGCGCACGATTCGCCAGCTTGGTGCCGATAATGGTGATCACGCTCGAGAGCACATCGGTGAGATTGTTGACAGCATCGAGAATGATGGCGATGGAGCCGGAAGCAAAACCCACCAGCGCTTTGAAAATGACCAGCACAATATTCGCGAGGATGCCGATCATGCTCGTCCGCACGATCACCTGCTCGCGCTCTGCTTCTTTACTCATTTTTGGTCGCCTCCTTCTGTTCATTGCCCCTATTATACCGCAATGCTGGGAGAAATAAACCGACAAATCCCGCGCGCGATCGATAAAAAGATTTTCTCGCTCTTTATGTTTTCCCCTCTTTCGCACGGCAAAATCTCTTTGCTATGATAGGGACAGAAATATCTTTTCACGCGAAATGATTTTCAAAAAAAGGAGGAACAGCCATGGGTTTTCTGCGCAAACGTCTACAACGCGTCGGCATGAGCCGCGGCAGCGCAAATCTGCTGCTGGCGCTCTGCACCATGTTCTGGGGCATGTCCTACGTGATGAACAAAATCGCCGGTGCCGGCGTGCCGCCGCTGGAAGTGATGGCCATTCGCTACACGCTGGCTGGTCTGCTCTGCGTGCCGCTTTTTCGCCGGCGACTTGCTCGCGCCACGGCGCGCACCTGGCGCTACGGCATCATTCTCGGTCTCATCGCTTTTGTCAGCAGCCTCGGCATTTTCTACGGGCTCCTCGTGACAGAAGCCTCCACGGCTGCTTTTCTCACAAGCACCGCCTTTGTTTTCGTGCCGCTCCTGCAAACGCTGCGTCATCGTCAGCTGCCGGAGCCTGTCATTCTGCTCTGCACAGGCATGGCTGCTGTCGGCATCGCGCTGCTCTCGCTGAAAGACGGGCTCCATCTCTCAGCCGGCGCGCTGCTTTGTCTGGCTGGCGGCGTGCTCTACGCTGTCTTCATCATCCTCACCGACGACTACGCCCACAAAGAGGACGGCATCGTGCTCGGTGTCATCCAGATCATCGTCATGAGCGTGATGGGCATCCTCTGCACCATCCTTCTCGCCGATCCGGTCATGCCGCAAGGTTTTGCAGAATGGGGCGCCATCCTCTGTCTGACGCTTTTCTGCAGCGCCTTCGCGTTCATTGCGCAGCCTTTCGCGCAGGCTTTCACAACGCCGGAAAATACGGCGGTGATCTTTTCGATGGAGCCTGTGTTCGGCTCCTTCTACGCCTTTCTTATTCTCGGCGAATGGCTGTCGCTGCAGGGAATTTTCGGCGCCTGTCTTGTGCTCGCGAGTGTGCTCATCGTCTCGCTCCACGGCACAAACGCCGACCGTTGATTTTACCTATATCCGGCATCGCAAAATCGTTTTGGCGCGATGCGCCGTCGCCGTGCTATAGTGCATATAATAAGAAGTTTTTAATAAGGAAGGAAATCTCGATGTCGATCCTGCAAACCCGCGCGCGCCGCGTCGGCATGACGCGTCACGGCGCCAATCTCCTGCTGCTTTTGGTGGCGGCCTCCTGGGGCTTGTCCTACGTCCTCCTGAAAATGGGCGCATCCTCCATGCATCCCTTCGAGGTGTTGGCCTGGCGCTTCAGCTTCGCCTCGCTCGCCTGCATCCTCATCTTTCGTCAGCGTCTCACGCATATGCGCATGCGCACCGTTCTCTACGGCGCCATCCTCGGCACGCTGATGTTCGCCTGCAGCTGCGCGCTTATTTTCGGCGAACTCACCACAGAAGCCTCCACCGCTGGTTTTCTCACGAGCACAGCCATCGTTCTCGTGCCGCTGATCCAATCTGTGCGCAGACGCCATCTGCCGGAAGCCCGGCTCCTCGTGAGCATTCTCTGCGCCAGCATCGGCATCGCCATGCTTTCTCTCAAGGGCGGGCTTGTGCTCACTGCCGGCGCTGCACTCTGTATCCTCAGTGCCATTCTCTACGCCAGCCACACGATCACAACTGGCGAGCTTGTGCAGCGCGAAGACGCCCTCCTGCTCGGCGTGATTCAGCAGCTGACCATGTGCGCCTGGGGCTGGATCATGAGCCTGCTCTTTGCTTCGCCGTCGCTGCCGGAAACCAGCGAGCACTGGATCATCCTCATCGCCCTCGGGCTGCTCTGCGGCGCATTTCCTTTTGTCGCCCAGCCAGCCGCTCAGCGTTTCACCTCGCCAGAACACACCGCGCTCATTCTGTCGCTGGAGCCTGTCTTTGGCGCTGTGTTCAGCATGATCATCCTCAGCGAAACGATGTCGCTGCAGGCCATCTGTGGCGCCGTGCTCGTGCTCGCGAGCGTGCTCGTCACAAGCCTGAAAAAATAGACGTACTAAAAGCCAAAAGCTGTATCGATCCTGTCATCGATACAGCTTTTTTGCGCTCATTTTTTCCTGCCGCTCAGTCCCAGGATCACAAAGACCAGCCCCACACCGGCGAAAGCGGGATTCAGTCCCGTCAGCGTCAGCACGATGAAGCACAGCCCCACCGGAATAAATGCACTGTTGTCATTCATGTTCAACACACTCCGTTCTCATCGCCACAAGCATCATTTTTTACGCCGGATGATCCAGCCAAGCAAAAGGAAGCAGACACCCACTCCGGCAAACTGATCGAGTCCGCCGACAAGCGCCATCAAAAGAAAGACAGCGCCTAAAACCAAAGCGATCATTGCAGCTCCTCCTCTCACAGCTTCTGCGTAAAATACACGTCTTTTTCCTGCACAGCGAATCCCTGTTTTTCGTAGAAATGATAGGCGCCGGCATCGCGCCGCGTGCGCAGACCAATCTCATCGATCGCCAGATCGCGGCAGGCATTTTTCACCGCCGTCATCAGCTCTGCGCCGCTGCCCTGTCCCTGACAGCGCTGGCAGACACAGAAATCCTCGAGGATATATTCGACGCGATTGTGCCAGTGCCGCACATGGCCCAGCGCCACCGCCGCCAATCCCTCGCCGTCAGCAAGGCCAAAGGCCAGCGCATTTTCGCCGTCCATGCCCTCGCGCACATATTGCGTCAGCCGTTGTGCATCGTTCCAGTCCTCGCCCCATGGCGGTCCGGCAAAAGCGTCGCGGATGACCGCTGCAACCAGCGGCACATCTTCCATCGTCAAGCGTTTGAATTCCATTTTTTCCTCCTCAGCGTTTTTCTCCAGTGTACCACAGCGCGCTCCATTGGCAAAGCGCTTATTGATCTCTTAATATTCTAACACTTCTGCTAGACGCTCGCCCACAAACGTGATATACTATTCACATAGATAATAGATCATCCGTTATCAACGGATCCGAACTACAGGAGGGATTGAAAATGGCAGTATTAGTAAAAGAAGTTATGATCAAAGACATTGTTACCCTCAGTGACAAAGCAACCATCGGCCAGGCCATCGAAATTTTCGCTGAAAAAGAGATCGGCTGCCTGCCAATGGTAGACGAAAACGGCAACCTCACCGCCTTCCTCTCTGACGGCGACATCGTGTACTACGTTGTCAATCATCTGCGTCTCATGCAGACCAGCGCTGCGGCTTACGGCGGACGTCTTCTGCCGGATCCAAAGTGCACCAACTATTTCAGCATGCTCATCAAAAACTGCGTTGACCAACCTGCTTATGACGCCGCCACCCATCGCGTCGTCACGATCAACGAAGATCAGCCAGTGCGCAAAGCTGCTGAACTGATGCAGAAGAAGCATCTGAAACACATGCCTGTTCTGAACGATGACAACAAGCTCGTCGGCATCATCACCCGCAACGACATCATCCATGGCCTCTTCAGTGACTACCTCGCTGATCCAGACGCTGTCTGCATCGAAGGCTCCGACGACGATTTTTGATCCACACGACAAACACCCTGCGACCATCCGTCGCAGGGTGTTTTCTTTTTCGCAAAAACTGGCGATCAATAATTTTCGCAGTTCACTTCGAAATAGCTTTGTGGGTGTGCGCAGGTTGGGCAAACTTCTGGCGCTTCCGTGCCGACGACAATGTGCCCGCAATTGCGGCATTCCCAGACCTTGACCTCGCTCTTGGCGAAAACTTCTGCCATCTCAACATTGTGCAGCAGCGCACGATAACGTTCTTCGTGGTGCTTTTCGATCGCAGCAACGAGACGGAATTTCTGCGCCAGTTCCGGGAAGCCTTCTTCCTCAGCAGTCTTGGCGAAACCTTCGTACATGTCGGTCCATTCGTAGTTTTCACCCTCAGCAGCAGCGCGGAGATTGGCGGCAGTATCGCCGATGCCGTTCAGCTCCTTGAACCACATTTTGGCGTGTTCCTTTTCATTCTCAGCAGTCTTCAGGAAAAGCGCCGCGATCTGTTCGTAGCCTTCTTTTTTGGCGACGGACGAGAAATAGGTGTATTTGTTGCGCGCCTGAGATTCGCCGGCGAATGCAGCCTCGAGATTTTTCTCCGTCTGAGTGCCAGCGTATGGATTTGATTTTGGCGCTTCGCTGACGAGCTCGAGTTTGTCGCCGCGCGCCTTGCAAACCGGGCAGACTGGCTCAACGCCATCTTCTACCTGAAAAACTTCGCCGCAAACTTTGCATTTATAGGTTTTCATATTCTTATCTCCTTTTCATAAATCCGCTGTCAATAAACGTCATTGTTTTCTGCCGCTGCGCGACATTCTGGACAAACATAGCTGACCTTGAGATCGTACGAAAGAATGTCACAGCCGAGCTGCGCCGAGAGCGCTTCGGTCATATCCTCAAAGCTCATGTCGGCCAGCCGCCCGCAGCGCTGACAGACCAGATGATCGTGGCGCTGGATGCGATCATAGCGATCCGGTGAATCGGCGAGGGTCAACTTGCGCAGTAAGCCATCGCTCGTGAGCTTTTTCAGATTGTTGTACACCGTCGCCTGAGAAACAGCCGGGTACTCCTCACGCAGCGCCGCCAACACCTGCTCCGCCGTGAGATGATCGCGGGAAGCATTGACGATCTCAAAAATCTTTTTTTCGTATTTGGTCATTTGGGATCCCTTCACTTCATTTTTAGAACTGTTCTAAATTTATTGTAACAGCTCTAATTCCATTTGTCAATAGCGAAATGAAAAATAAATAGCGCTCCGCAGCCAACGGAACGCTTTACAAACTTTTCTTCATTATAATATTCGCCAACATCACACCGCGCCGCACAACCTGCTGACGACGCACAAGCTGATAGCCGCGAGCGGAAAAAAATCGCACTGCAGTCAGCGATGCTTCTGTGGACAACACCGATGATATTGCCCAAGACTCCAGCTGATCGCAAAGAGCACTGGCGATGCCGCGACGCTGGTAGTCTTTGTGCACATAGAGATGATCGATCAGCCCGCCCTCCACGTCAAGACTGGCAAAACCTAAAAGCACATCATCCTCCTCAGCGAGCAGCACACGCTCCGCCGCCAGCCGCGCCTGCCAGGCAACGCGATCCGGCACGCGTGGCGCCCAGGCATCCAACTGTGCCGAAGAATAATCACCGGCATTCACTGTGTGCACCGTTTCATAGAAAAGCGTCAGTACCGCTTCAAGATCGGCAGGCGTGTAATCACGCAACGTAATCATAGCGTCGTCACCTCCACGCTGTGCCCTTCACTGCGCAGAAGATCCACAAGACCCGCGGCGGCAAGAAAAATCGTGGCGGTGTTGTCGTTCGGATGCACGCCGATGATCCCCTCGCCGCTGAAAAAATCCTCGTCGATGAACCAGCGCACACTTTCCGGCGCAGCATTCAAGAGTCCCAGCGGCGTGACGCTGCCAGGCGTGAGCGCGAGCAGACGCGACAGATCCTCGTCGGACGCGAAGGTGAGCGGCCGCGTGCCGTGGGCTTTGCGGAATGCTTTGAGATCAAGCCGCTTCTCGCCCCAGACGCTCACGAGAAAAAACGCACGCTTTTTATCGTCGCGCAGGAGCAGATTTTTCGCGATGCGATCCAGATGCGGCACGCCAGCCTCAGCGAGTGCGCCCATGTGAAAGACCGCTTCGTGCTCCGCCAGCTCGTAAGAAATGCCGCGCGCATCGAGCAGCGCGAGAACCTGTGTTTTATCCATCACTCATTTTCCTCCCATCCCGGGCCATCAAGCAAGATGATATCCTCAGGATCGAGCTTGTCCTCCGGTCCCAGTGCGCGATGCACGCGGCAGGGATTGCCAAAGGCGACGACGCCAGGCGGAATATCGCGTACGACAACGCTGCCCGCGCCGATGACGCTGCCTTTTCCGATCGTCACGCCTGGTCCGACGACGACGCCGGCGCCGATCCAAACGTCGTCCTCAATGACGATCGGCGCAGACACGCCGACAGCGCCCTTGCCACGCTGCACAGGATCCATGGCGTGACCGGCGCAGCTGATGATAACGCCTGGCGCGATGAACACAGCGTTGCCGATGTGCACCGGCGCAGTGTCCAGGATCACGCAGTTGTAATTGAGAAATGCAAAGCCGTGAAAATGGATGTTGAAGCCATAATCGCATTGAAAACTCGGCATGATGCCAACAGGCCCTTCCATAGTGCCGAAGAGATCGCGCAGGATCTCCTGCTGACGCTCGCCGTCTGTCGGATCGGTCTGGTTAAATTTCCAGCAGAGGCGATGCGCCTTGCGCTGGCGCTCGCTGAGCGCGCGGTTTTCTCTGACGGCGAAGGGCCGGCCCGAGGTCATCACTGTGTTGATAAAGGTATCGATGTTCATGAAAATTTCCTTTCATTTAAGAAATAAGAAATGTTAGACAGCTGTCGTCGCTCAGCGCGTCTGCGTAGCGCAGCCCCAGCGCGTCAAAATCGCGCAGGCTGTCGAGATCGGAGATCTGATTTTCCGCCATGAAGCGCACCATTTCGCCGCGCGCCATTTTCGCGAAGGTGCCCTTCTGCTTGACGCGGCCGTTTGCAAGCTCACCGAATCGCACGCTGACAAAACGTACAGCGGGCTGCACATACCGACGCACCGCCTTGGCGTATTCCTCGCTGGCGAGATTCACGATGAGCGCATCCTCCTCGAGCGCTTCGTAAAGGCGACCGCCCCAAAATGCGTAGAGATCGCGCGCGCCGTCCACTGCGAGCTTCGCCTGCATTTCCAGACGATAAGGCAGCACCGCGTCAAAGGGACGCAGCACGCCATAAAATCCCGAAAGGATGCGCAAATGGTCGTCGAGCCAGACGAGGGCGTCGCGGCTCATCACCTGCGGCGCCATGTGCTGGTACTGCAAGCCTTCGTAGGCAAGGATCGCCGGTGTCTGCGCACGCGATTGCTCGAACGCAGCGAGACGGGCGCTGTTTTCTGCCGCAAGCTTGTCGCTGCACTGCCAGATCTTTTGTCGCTCCGCCGGCGCGAGCGCGCGCAAAAGCGCTGCCAGCTGCGATGCCTCGTCGCTGAAAACCGGTTGCGAACGCGCTGGCAGGGTGTCGCTGTCGATGTTCATTTTTTTCGCTGGTGAAATGATGATTTTCATGATCTTGGATTCCTTTGCAAAAGTGCGTGGCCATTGTTTTTGAGCCAGTCGCGACTTTCTGCGTAGTTCGGCAAGATGCGCGCAACCTCCGCCCAGAAATGCCGCGAATGGTTCATTTCCTTCATATGACAAAGCTCGTGCACGACGACATAATCGCGCACCGTCTCCGGCGCCAGCAAGAGCAGCGCATTGAGACTGATCGCGCCGCGGCTGGAACAGCTTCCCCAGCGCGTGTGTTGTGTGCGAATGGTGAGCTTCGTCGGATGGGCGCCAAGCCGCGCCGCCCATTTTTCCAGCCGTGCGCCGAGATCTGCCTGCGCCGCTTTCCTGAGCTGCGCCAGCTCCTCCGGCGAAAGCGCCGCTCCGCCCCAGTCGCGGTTCCCGCGCGCAAGGATCGCGCGCTTCTCGCAGATCCATCGCTCCTTGCTCGCGACAAATGCATCCACCTCGCGCCGACTCATCCAGCGCGGCGCGCGCACCAAAAGACTGCCGTCGCCACGCAACTGTAAGCGAATGGAGCGGCGATCCGCAAGGATCAGCTCGTAATCCATCAATAATTCACCGGCTGCTCTTCCAGCCAGTTCGTGAAATCTGTCACCGTGCCGGAAGTCGCCGCCGCATTGCCGCGCAGATTGTAGCCCGCCGCCACATACGCATCGCACAGCGAGGAGATCTCGTCGCGGCTCGTGCCGGCGCCGCTGTCCTCTGCTTCATAGCAACAAACAGGGATGATCGTTTTCTTGGAGAGATCGTATTCCTCCAGGAAGCTTGCCACCGGCATCGGCAGACCGCCCCACCAGTTTGGATAAACGAGGATGATCGTGCCGTAAGCGTCCATGTTTTCCACATGGCTCGCCAGCTGCGGACGCGCCTGATCCAGCTGCTCCTGCTGTGCCTGTTCGTAGGTTTTGTCCTCGTCGCCAGGATATTTCGTTTCGCAGAGGATCTCAAAATAATCGCCGCCCGTCACCTGTGCCGCCGTCTGGCCCATCAGCTGCGTATCGCCGACCAGCGCACCAGAAGCATTTTTGTTCAGCGTCGCCGAGGAGACAATGTCCACATCCTCCGGCAGATCCGCGTTGTTCGCCCAGGAGAAGACCGCCACCAGCGTCGCCTTCGATTCTTCTGCCGGCGCGTCGGCAGATTTTTCCGGCGCCGCGCTCAATTCTTCACTGCTCGAAACAGGCGCGCTCTGCGTCTGTTCTTCTTCGTCATTACCGCAGGCAGAAAACAGCCCCGCAAGGCCCATCGCCAACAGCACACATACGATCCATTTTTTCATTTCTATTCCCTCCGATCGATCGTTATAGAAAAATGATACCCCATCTTCGACAATTTCGCAACGGCAAGCCATTGCAATTGACACCCACGCCCAACTCGACTATACTGAAACCAAAGCGATGCCCTGCACACAAGGAACGAAGGTGAATCATATGGGACGACCAAAGAAATGCAGGAAGGTTTGTCAACTCCCGAACACGAAGGAATTTCTTCCTGTCGGCACTGACGACTGCACAACTGCCATCGTGCTGACCGTCGATGAATTTGAAACGCTTCGGCTCATCGATCTCCAGGATCTTTCCCAGGAAGAATGCGGCGCGAATATGCAGGTAGCGCGCACCACCGTGCAATCCATTTACGGCAGCGCCCGAAAAAAACTTGCGCAAGCCCTCGTCGAAGGCCGGCCGATCCGGATCGAAGGCGGCGACTATCAGCTCTGCGACGGCAGCGGCGGCGTCTGTGGCTGCAGCGCCTGTCACAAACACCATCTCCATTGTCAGCGGGAAGCATCGACCATCGCCATCCATCCCTGTGACAATCTAGAGGAGGATTTACAATGACCAACAAATTCCGTATCTGCCGCAAATGCGGCAACCTCGTCGGCATGGTTCATGACAGCGGCGTACCAATGATGTGCTGCGGCCAGCCAATGGACGTGCTTGAACCAAACACCTCAGAAGGCGCCAGCGAAAAGCATCTGCCCGCCGTCAGCGTCGACGGCGACACCCTCAGCGTGAACGTCGGCAGCGTCGACCATCCAATGCTCGACGCCCACTACATCGAATGGATCTTCGTCCAGACAGAACACGGCGGCATGCGCAAAGCCATGAATCCAGGCGACGCGCCACACGCAGAATTCTGCCTCAAAAACGACAAAGCCGTGGCCGTTTACGCCTACTGCAACCTCCACGGCCTGTGGATGACCGAAGTGTAAAGCATCACACGACATAAGAAAAGCACGACTCTTGTGACAGGGTCGTGCTTTTTAGTGTCAGAATATCTATTATCCTCCTTTTCCAAATATATCACATCAACTCGTAGTATTTTTTGAACAAATCTGCATAATCATGAATCATCGTCGTTACTTCCAATGCATCAGTAAGATTCTGAGGCAAGTATTCAGTTATCGTAGCTTTGATCAAATTACGATACGCTCCGGTAAACTCCCCTCCGACTTCTCCGATCAAAGAAATTGTCGCAGTATTTTTAAAATCTTCAAAAATTTTCTCCATTAAGTCTGGCTTCATGCTAATTATATATCGTTGACCTTGATAGTTAAACGATCCAACAATTGCGCTCCCAGAAGCATTCTTTTCACCAAAGCTATAAAGATTTTGTAATGTGTACGTTTGAGCTCTTCCATTTTCGTATGTTTTAAAAGTGAATGAATCTAAATCCAAAGAAACAAAACTCGTACCACCCCAAATATCTTTTTGCTCACCATGTTTTGCCATAGCCAACATAAACGCAGTTTGCAAATTTGAACTTATAATCTTATCTGATGACTGAGCGCCAGTAATCAAAAAGTCACTATTATAATACAACAGTTTTAGCCAAGACCAATCATCAGCAATAAACTCACTTTGGCAACGGAACGGCTCTTTCACATCCAAAACAGGAAGGCCGTTATCCACAATACGGAAACGATTGAAATGCTGATCATCCTCAATCAATTGATCCCATACGTTAATGGTGTGTCGATTACTGCCGGTAATCTGGAATTCATGATTCACTGTTGCATAGAAATTATTTTTGATTTCCACATCTCCGCTAGCCGAAATTACACCATTCGAAAGATAATTTCTGTGATTTTCATTAGACTCAAAGACAAAATCTTGACATGTAACATTCCCTCCAGCATTCATATCCAGAATTCCCTTCGAGGCCACTGTTAATTTTCCACTACATATTAATTTCGCTTTAGGCTCCAAAACTATTTTTCCTCGAATAGTCAAGTCACCCTCAATTTTTACTGTCGCTGCTTGTGGAATAACCATGTCACTTTCAATTTTCGTATTTCCCGGTGCATAATAGTACCTATTTTGTTCAAGAGCACTGCCATTATAACCATAGGAACTATCTCCCAATCCCCACCAATTTTCAATTTCATCAAAAATAGCTTTGCCAGCTAATTGACCAGATCCATCCGGATTATCTTTTCCTGGCACACTTGTAAGTTCATCCTTCTCAGTTGGATCAGAAATCATAGTAACATACACGCCAATTCCTTTCCAGTAAATGACCGAAAGTTCATCGCCATTCAAAATGCCATCGTTATCATAGTCATTATTTGATTGAATCTCTTCGTATGAAATTCCTGAGAATGGAGACTCTTTTCCACTACCCAATCGGAGGGTACCATCGCAAAGAAGTCTTGTAAAGTAATCCGAAATTCCATCGTTATTACTGTCTGTGGAATAATCTACTGTTTCGTTAGCAAGTTCATCATAAATACCACTTAGCTCACTAGCAGAAGAAGCAAAATAATATTTTCCTCCAGTTCCTTCAGCAATTTCTGTTAAAAGCTCAGCTTCAACATCTTCTCCTAACCCGATGGTGTAAATAATAATATTATTTTCTGCAGCAATTGTGGTATAGGAATTACTGTAATCTCCTTCACCATCTGTTAAGAGAATAATATATTTATATGAATCATTCTGGGTATATTCATCACTTGTAAATTGATCAATTGCCAAACTAATTCCAGCACTTAAACTGGTCCCACTAATAAGTCCATTTAAACCATTAACCGCTTGATACAGTAGTTCTTTATCATTTGTGAATTCTTGCTGCACATCAGCAGAATCAAAAAAACGAATAATCGCTGCGCGATCTTTCAGTCCCAGTTTATCAATAAATGCTTTCACAGCCTCTAAACGCAAATTGTTCCTATCATTCCATCCCATACTTGGAGATGAATCAATAACAAAAGCTACATCAAGTCCTGTCTTGTCGGAAGTTTCGCCTGGAGGGCGAATGTCTGTTTCCCAGACTTTGTCAAATTCTGTCTTATTCAAAAGAACATAGGTTGAAAAATGGGTTACTGTTGTTGATGCGCTGTTTCCACTTACTGCTGTTTCCAGTTCCTCAAATAGCATTGTTTCTTCGTTCCAATAGTAGATCGTTGGCTGCGCATTAGAGGGCAACTCTGAATTAACTGTAAAAGAAATAACTGCTTCATCAAAAATGCCATCTACTTCAAAATTAAATGCCGATCCGAGATAACCGGGTACAGAGCTATCAAAATATACATTAGATTCTACTGGAGTTACTGATAAAGAATCCACTTGAGACCCTTTTAGCTTAACGTCCACAGATGCCGTCATCTGATCTCCGAAAACGGTCTGCGTAATTGGAAATTCAACATCATATTTATTTGGATCCGTACCGTGTTTTTCTTCCCATGCATCACTTGCGCCATCTGAATCAGCATCCAAAAACGTTCCTCCCTCATTATCATCACTATCTGGTTTGCTCGAATCCTCAGGCGATTCATCATCTTGACCTGGCTCATCTGCATCAGTTTCTGCCGATGGACTATCGGAATCACTAGCTGGTTCATCCGGCGTAGGATCTACGTACGGATTATCGCTCGACGGATCATCCACGTCCGGTTCGTCAGAAGGTTCGTCGCTTGGTTCATCCGACGGATCTTCTGCACTCGTACCCACGATATTCTCGCAGTAACGCATCAGGATGGTCGCTGCTTCGGCACGAGTGGTGAGGCCTTGTGGCGCAAGTTGGTTGTTGTCGCGTCCGGCGAAGAGCTCTGCGCCTACGGTCCAGCTCATAACGTCTTCTGCCCAGTCACTTACTGCGCTGGCATCGGCGAAATCGTTCAAATCACCTACAGCGGAAACGTCGTAGTCTTTAAGCTCGGCGTAGCGATAAAGGAAACTTGCCATCTGTTCACGAGTGATCGCGTCATCTGGACCGAAAAGGCCGCCACCGTAGCCAGCACCAACGCCGCTTCCTATGGACCAGTTAATAGCTGGTGCGTACCAAGCGTCTGGATCTACATCAGTGAAATCCTGTGCTTCGGCTTCAGGACTTCCAGCCATGCGATGGAGAATGGTGACGATCATCCCGCGCGTGGTAGTCTGCTGTGGTGAGAAGATACGGTCTCCTGTCCCAGCCATCAAGCCTTCGTCGTATACATATTGCACTGTGTCATAAAACCAATCTGTGGTTTGTACATCGTCGAACGGCACTTCTGTATCTTTTGGCGCTGCGAATGCGCCTGCTGGCACCAGTGTCAGCAAGAAGCACAGCGTTACGATAATGCTTACTATCTTTCTCGCTTTTTTCATTGTAGTCTCTCCTCTCTATTTCTTGATATATAAATCAGGGGCTATCATACAAGTCATTGGTCTGTTTGTATGATAGCCCCTTTCCTTATGAAAATTACTTTATTGTGTGTCTTACATTTATTCAGCGATCAGCAACGCAAAACGTTCCAACATAGCTGCTACCTGAGCACGGGTAGCTGTGCCCTGTGGATCAAGAGTGGTTGTTGTTGTGCCGCCAATAATACCGGTAGCATTTGCCCAGCTCATGACTTCGTTTGCCCAGCTGCTTACGCTATCTGCATCACTGTAAGCATTGAGATTAGCACGAGCACTGGTATCAACGCCAAGCATGTCAGCGTAGTTGTAAAGCATGGCTGCCATCTGTTCGCGAGTAATGAGTTCTTCTGGTCCAAACATTCCATTGCCAAGACCATTTACAATACCGTTTTCAGCTGCCCAGGCAATTGCTTCTGCATACCAGGCATCGTCAGCTACGTCGTCGAACGCTGCGTCCAAGTCGGAACCATTGCCACGTTCAAGATTGCTCAGAACTGCTGCAAGCATGCCACGGGTCATGCCAGCATCTGGGCTAAATTCTGTTGCGCTGGTACCGTTGAAAAGCTCATGGCTGGATGCAAAGGCGACTGCATCGCCATACCAGGACTTCTCGGCTACATCAACGAAATCTTTGCTGTTGTCTACGATCTCAATGGTTGCAGAGCCATCAAGCGGGATGATCATATTGTCATCACTTGTTACAGACTTGCGTACAACTTCGCGCGTGCCATCTGCGTTAACAATAACTGCTACTGTGCCAGCTTTGGTATCTGCTGGAACCACGAGCTTCACGCCGCCATTGACAGTTGCAACGGCACCCGCGTCATCTGCGATCACAAATTCCACTGTGTCATCATCTGCTTTGAGAGATACGGTGATATCATCTGTGTCTTTTGCAAGAGCGCTAAGTCCACTGTTCGGCAAGATTACTTTGCCAACAGGCGTATCGATAACAAGATCCGCATCGGTATCGTCACCAAGGGCTTCAACTGTGCCTGCAGGAACAACTACTTCAGCTTCAGTGATATCGTTATCCATATCAGGTGCGATCACCACTGTGTTGCTTTCGTTTTCAGTAGCCTGCTCAACGATCGCTTCGCCCATTGCTTCGCTAACCGTTGCAGATACAGTAGTACCACTGGTTGTGACGTCTGGCTTCGCAGTTGTCGTAGTGGTCGAAGTACCTTCATCTGTCGTTACATCCGGTGCTGGTTGTTCAGGCTCAGATGGTTGAGAAGGAGTCGATGGTTGGGATGGCGTAGATGGAGTATCCGGTTCGTCAGGATCTTCTGCGACTTCCGGCCAGAGTACCGTGCTTCCGCTAAAGGAGGTATAGTTTCGTTTTTCTCTTGGATAAATTGTCCAGCCATATGATACACCTTGTAAAACCTCAGTATTTTCAGGGAGATCCCACACTTTTTCTCCACCAAGGAAAAGTCCATCCGGATGACCATATTCAATAGGGGCAAAAGATATAGTAAGTCCTACATCATCTAGTGTTTGACCACTGTGAGTGATTGGCTGCCAAAGATCTATTTTTGTTGCTTGTAACTTAGCTTTTTCGACGATGATGATTGACATGCCTTCAATTTTTTCGTGCTTTGATGTGTCTGTTGGCGTAAATGTCCATGCAGCTTGATACGTCCCTGCATCCGGCATCTTATCAGGGGCATCCCAAGTATAGGTGCCCTCTACTGTCTCACCATTACTATTAATTGAACCAGACAATTTAATATCGCTTAATGTCTGACCATAAATAATTGTGTTCTGAGAAAGTGTTGGCGCGTTCTCTGATAAATCTTTATCCAACGGTTTTATTTCTATGTACTTATGTTTTTCAGGAGTTAATTCTCCTCGATAAATATACTCACTACTTTCATCGTATTTCCACATACAACCACTCATAGCTGATCTAAATATTTCATCAACGGCCATTATTGCTATGGAATTTTCTCCATCGCCTCCATCTGCTATAATAGTGCTATTTTTTATTTCACAAATGGCATTCGTACTACCAATGTCTAAGGCATAACTCTGAGCGGGAGCATTTGCTTTTAAATTTAAGGTGCTATCAATTGCACTAAAATCCGTTACTTCCCAACCGCCAATATCAACATACAAGCCTGTGCTGGCTTCTGCACTGCCACCAATTGCATCTAATCTTCCTTTTTCAACGCTAATAGTACTTCCACGCAAACCCAGGCTGAAACTATTTTCGGCAGTTCCACCTGATGGGATGCTGCCTCCAGTAGCGATTAATGTTCCACTTTTTACAGTAATTTCTCCAGAGTTGCATTCTATTCCAGTGCTTCTGTTCCCGTAAGTGTCAGAAGCGATATTCCCACCATTTCCTTTCAACGTCCCTGAATTCACAGTGATCGGCTGATCGAATGCATATATCCCAATGCTTCGACTGGAATCATCGTTCATATTGCCACCATTGGCGACTAATTCGCCCGTTGCATCAAAGGTTATTGATCCATTTTCCATGAGGATACCGCAGCTTATAACATCAGAACCTGTAGCGGCAATATCCCCGCCATTGATTGTGAGATTTCCGGCTCCTATTACATGAAGATCACCATGAACATACAAACCTGCATTTGTGCCTTGATTTGTTTCACTTTTATAAGTCACGGTATTTGTACCAATCATCTTAATTGTAACATCATTATCCACAACAATGGCACAATCATATTCGCTACGATCTGCTCCGTTACCTGTATAATTTAAGTTGTTGAACGTCAAAACACCATCAGCATAGTAAACGTTATAGGCAGAAGCGCTTGCGCTATCCTTTGTTAGTTGGGTGTATCCCTCCTCACCATCCGAGGTAGCAATATAGTAGGCGCCTTCTTCCAAATTAAGTCCACCTATAAAAGTATCGCTTTCCACAGGCGTTGGCATTTCGCCACTCTGACCATCAGAATCACGGATTTCGAGATAGGTATGTCTTTCGCTAGTAACAGTACCGCTGTAAATATATGGATCGTCTTTTCCGTAACGCCACATACGATTTTCGGTAGTTACTTTAAATTCGTCTTCATTTTCATACAAGTCGACTGCCATTGTATCTTGAGCCATTGCATTTGATACTGCGACGAATGTTCCTCCGGTTATTGAAAATAAAGCGTCTGCGCTATTTGTCAATGATTTAATACCTCTACTATAGTTCGTACCTTGAGCAACAATATTTAGGCTACCATTACTAAGAGATAATTCATTCAACTCATTTCCATCAGATGCGTGGATGTATATACCATATCCCGATGCACACTGGGCAGTCTTAATATCTACCTGACCACCATTAATAACCAAAGAGTCCGTCTGAAGGCCAACACTTGTTCCTTCTACTGTTTGTGAATATGTTTTTCCTGTTGTGGCAATCAGTTTACCATTTGTCACAGTGATAATACTATCACCATCATAATAAGTTCCGAATATCCCCCAATTTTCTGTATTGGCATTATCACCGTTATCGCTTCCCCCAGTCGCTTCGAGCGTTCCGGTACCATTAACGTTGATAACCGGAGCACAAATCCCTGCACTAGCTGTATTTTCATTATTCATATTCCCGCCAATGAAATTTACATGACCAGCCCCTGAAAAGGTCAAGGTTCCTGTCGCATCTAATCCATGGCTGAAATACCTTGTAGTACTATCAGAACCGGCTTCTTGAGTATCTCCCGCATTAACTATAAGATCTCCTGCACCCTGAATCGTAAGGTTACCTTCAACATACATTCCGCTTCTTCCATATCTCCCGGAATTTCCATCATTATTAGTAATAGTGTTGTCTCCCTCTACTACCAGGGTAATATCCCCGTTAGCAGACAGGACTGTATAGCTATATTGACCGTGGTTACCACTGCCACTGTAGGTCAAATCTTGCAGGGTTAAAGTACCGTCGACATAATAAACATTATAGTTTTCACTGGTACTTTCAGTGATTGTATTGTCGGTTACAGCATAATACTTTCCGCTTTCAAGCTGTGTGTCGCCAAGATATACTTCTGTTGCCGGCTCCGCTTCAGCTGCATGCGGCAATACCGGAAATATAGTCATTGCGAAAGTTAGTATCGTGATCCAGCTTATCAATTTTCTTTTCATTACCTTTCCCTCCTAAATCATTCATCGTGTTATTGTTTTTACGCCAAAAGTCTTTCTCGCTTACCATCTATCCCTTCTTATTCTCCCGCATATCAACATTCAACCTTGATCACGTAGTGTTGCTCTTATACGACTGAATGTCACCGGGCTCATGCCGAGAAATGTAGCGATGTGTTTATTGCTGATGCGGTCAATGAGGCCGGGATATTTTTCCAGAAACCATTGGTAACGCTCGAGTGCTGTGCGCTGGCTGACGACGAATTTGAGCTCCCAGTGAATTTGAATGGCTGCTTGCAAAATTTCGTTGTAAATCTTGAGCAACAGCGCATTGCTCTCGATCAGCGGCAGTAATTCTCTTCCGGGGAGACGAACCAGAACACATTCCGTCGCTGCTTCAATGCTGATCGGAGAAGCTGTATTGCTGATCGATGCAGACATAGCCGGTGTACCTGGTATTACGCCGAAACAATCTGTGATTTCTTTGCCATTCATATCCAGATAGAACCCACGAAATACGCCACTTACAAGGAAAAGAAAATCTTCCTGTTTATCCCCCTGATGAATGAACAGTTCTCCTTTTTCCAAATAAAGGATATCGGACATTTCTGACAGCTCTCGCACCAAAGAACTATCGTCCACCTGCATAATCTCTCGAAAAAACTTCTCTTTATCCACAGTCATCCCTTTCCCTTTCTTTTTAATCCTACCTAGTTGTTTAAGCCACACTGCCAACCGTTAAAACCGGATGATAATTCAAAAAAATAGCATAAATATTCAACATATTCGTCATTATTATAAGGCACTGTTTTAACTTTGTCATTATCACATGATAAATCAAAAATCTCTTTAATTATATTTTTCTTATTTTCCTTGCAATATTTTACGCCTTCCGGACAAAAAACGCATTACAACTTCTATGACAAAATATTGTCGTCTGCCGCCAATCAAAACCGCGCCGATGATTTCTCGTCACAACATTCTGCGTCATCCTCCTGCATTCGCGATTGCGCGCTGGAACGATTTCTGCTATTCTGGAATCAGAAACAAGCGCACATAGCTAAAAAAGGAGGACGACGAAATGACGAAGAAAAATCGACGCGCTGCTTTTACACTGGTAGAATTGATCGTTGTGTTAGCGATCCTGGCGGTGCTCCTGATCGTGATCGTGCCGCGCGTAACTGGCTACGTGAGTGAAGCGCGGGAAACCGCTGCCCAAAACAACGCCTCGGCGATCCTGCGCGCAGCTGAGCTCTACGTGGTTGACCAGGAGGGCGACGGCAAAGATCCGGCAGGGACCTACACCAACGGCGGCGGCGAAGGCGCGACGCTCGACGGCTATATCGATAATCTCGATGAAAAAGACAGCTACACCCTCACGATCGTCTACAACGATGACTCGTCGCAGTATGATATCAGCGGCAGCTACACGAGCGGCGACATCACCGTCACCATTCCGGAGATGACTGTTGCGCACAACGACGCATCCGAATGAGCGTGATCACCGCCGCAAACAGCCATAGTCTATCGCCATGCGGCCCGTCATGATATCGAAAAAAATGATACCACGTTACTAAGAAACAAGGCTTGCAAGTTTGGGATGATTCGTGTATTCTATTAATGGCGGATAAAGTTGTACACCTGTCAACCCACTCATCTACTACTACTATGGCAGTTGTTACATGGTTTCTGCATAGGAAGACCCTATTACAGGGTCTTTTTTATTTGCCGGAGCTATTCCGTCGGGAAATCTCCGCGTCGCGCCACCACGGACATGCCTAAATTTCTTTTTTCTCTATTATTAATTTCTGTGATATCAAACGGACGCTCGGCTTGCTGGGCGTCCATTTTTGTTCTTGCGACAAACCTTGAACGAAACGTGTGTAGCCGCTACAATAAGATATAATGAAGACTAAAAAATCTAGCGGAGGTGAACCCCATGGCTACGATCGCCATCATCGACGACGACATTTACATCGGCGACATGCTTGCAGAACTTTTGCAGAAAAACGGCTACGCTGTGCTGCGCGCCTACTCTGGCACGGAAGCGCTCTATCTGCTGGAACACGAGCGGCCGGATCTGGTGCTCCTGGATCTGATGCTGCCGGGACTCTCCGGCGAGGAGGTGCTGCCGTATCTTGACGGCGTGCCGGTCATTATTCTCAGCGCAAAATCTGAAACAAAAGGAAAGATCGATCTGCTCCTGGCCGGCGCAGCCGATTACATCACCAAGCCGTTCGACAACGGCGAGCTTTTGGCGCGCATCGCTGTGCAGCTGCGCCAGAAACTGGCGCGCGCCGGCGAAGTGCTCACAGTTGGCGCGCTGCAGCTGGACACGGCGGCGCACAGCGTGAACGCTGGCGGCACGCCGGTACATCTGACGAAAACCGAGTACGCGATCCTCAAGCTCCTGATGCAGCATCCCGGCCAGGCGCTGGCAAAATCTACGATCCTCGAACGCATCAGTCTGGACACGCCAGACTGCACCGAAGCGAGCCTGAAGCAGCACGTTTCCAACCTGCGCAAAAAGCTGCGCGACGCCAGCGGCTGCGATCCCATCGAGGCAGTCTGGGGCATCGGATTTCGGCTGGCGGACGAATCTTGACGAAATCTTTACCCTTTCCTTGACCGCTTTCTTGACCCTTGTCCGTTAAGATGGAGGCAAACAGACAGGGAGGTGTCCATCATGGACCACATTTTCACAACCACTGCGCTCAGCAAGCGCTATCGCCACACCAAAGCGCTGGACCAGCTGTCGATGCACGTGCCGCGCGGCGCGATCTACGGCTTTGTTGGCCGCAACGGCAGCGGCAAGACGACGCTGATCCGTCTCCTTTGCGGCCTGCAGTCGCCGAGTGGCGGCAGTTTCCGTCTCTACGACGCTGAAAACACAAGCCCTGGCATCCATCTGGCGCGGCGCAGACTTGGCGCCGTCATTGAGACGCCGTCGTTTTATCATCATCTCAGCGCCGCGGACAATCTGCGCCAGCAGTACCGTATTCTTGGACTGCCAAGCTTCGCAGATATTCCTGACCTGCTGCGGCTGGTCGGGCTTGCGGATACCGGGCGCAAGGAAGCGCGGAATTTTTCCCTTGGCATGAAGCAGCGCCTGGGCATCGCCATGGCGCTGGCGGGGCATCCTGATTTTCTCGTGCTCGACGAACCGACCAACGGCCTCGACCCACAGGGCATCATCGAGATCCGCGAGCTCATCCTGCGGCTCAACCGCGAGGAAGGCATCACCGTGCTGATCTCGAGTCACATCTTGGACGAACTTTCGCGCCTCGCCACCCACTACGGCATCATCGACGGCGGTCGCATGGTCAAGGAGCTTTCTGCCGCGGAACTTGACGCGAACTGCCGCAAGGCTTTGCGCGTGCGCGTTTCCGACATTCGTGCGCTGACCCGTGTGCTCGACGCACGCGGATTGGATTACGCCGTCGCGAACGACCACAGCGCCGACATCTACGCTGAGCTCGCCGTGAGCGATCTTGTGCACGCCCTCGACGCAGAAAATTGCGCGCTGCTTAGCGCAGAAACGCGCGACGAATCGCTGGAAAACTACTTCATCTCGCTGGTGGGAGGTGAGCGTCATGCGTAAACTCTTAGCGGCTGATTTTGCGCAACTTCTGCGCGACAAAGTTTTTTGGGCGGCGTTTGCTTTTATGATCGTCAGCACCGCCATCCTCGTCGTCTCCACCCGCAACATGATCGCGCTCGATAATTACGCACCGGGCACCTGGACAGCTGAAACATCCATGTTTTGTATGCTGCCCAGCGTCGGTATTGTCAACGCGATCTGGCTGCATCTTTTCATCGGCAGCGATTACGACGAGGGAACGATCCGCAACAAATTTATCTGCGGCCACACACGCCGCGCGATCTTTTTCTCGCACTGGCTCATCGCTTCAAGCGGCGCGCTTGTCACCCTGCTGGCGAGTTTAAGCCTTGGCGTTTGTCTGAGCTGGTATTTTTTCCGCAGCTTCATGCTCAACGCCACAGACCTCGCTCTCGCCGTTACGAGCTGCGTTTTGCTCACCATTTGCTATGCAGCCATCAACGTTGCACTGGCCATGAACATTTCTCGGAAATCCAGCTCCGTCGTCTGTGGGATGATCGTGATGCTCGTTCTGTCCATCTTCGCTTCTTATCTTGAGGTTATGCTTTCCTCAACACTCGTCTCTGGTTGGACGCCTGTCACGCTCAAAGACCACCTGATACTTTTTATCTACGATCTTCTGCCGAGCGGCCAATGCTCGCAGATCAACGCCATGATGTTTGACCACCTGGCGCGCTGGCCGCTTTACTCGCTCATTCTCATCGTCCTCGTAACGGCCGCAGGTTATCTGCTCTTTAGACAAAAAGACATCAAATAAGGAGGTGCCCCCATGGGTGTTTGGCTGCTCATCGTTTTGCTCGCCGTCTGCGCGCTCGCGCTCAGCGCCAAGCTTTTTCTGCTGCGGCGCGATCTGCACGTCCTCGCCGCCGATCTCCACGACCATCTGCACACCGACAGCAACACTCTGCTCACCTCCGACAGCCGCGATCCAGCGCTGCGCGCCGTCGCCGCCACGCTCAATGACGAGCTCACAGAACTGCGCCGCCAGCGCCTGCGCTACGAAAACGGCGACCGCGAACTGAAGCAGGCCGTGACGAATATTTCCCACGATCTGCGCACGCCGCTGACGGCGATCAACGGCTACCTCGATCTGCTCGAGGGCGAAGAGAAAAGCACCGCTGCCGCGCGCTATCTCTCTCTCATCGAAAACCGCACCGACGCCATGACGCGTCTCACCGAGGAACTTTTCCGCTATTCCGTCATCCTCGCCGAAGAAGAACCGCTGGCGCATGAGCCTGTCGTGCTGAACGACGCCCTGGCAGAAAGCCTCGCTTCTTTCTACGGCGCGCTCACATCCCGCGGCATCACGCCGCAGATCAAGATCTGCGACGCGCGCGTCACGCGTCTGCTCGACAAAGACGCCCTCGCGCGTGTGCTCGCCAACATTTTGAACAACGCCCTCAAATACAGCGACGGCGATCTCGCCGTCCAGCTCGACGAGGACGGCACGCTGCACTTTTCCAACCACGCCGCTGCCCTCGACGAAGTCTCCACCACGCAGCTCTTCGACCGCTTTTTCACCGTCGAAAATGCCCGTCACTCTACCGGGCTTGGCCTTTCCATCGCAAAAAGCCTGACCGAGCAAATGCACGGCGAGATCAGCGCTGCTTATTCAGACAGCCTGCTCACGATCACGCTGCGTTTTTCCTCATGACCAATGACAAATACAGCAAAAAAGCACGCGCAAGATTTCTGCGCGTGCTTTCTTTTTTCTGTGCGCTGGCGTACAATAAAACCAACGACAATGAATTGGAGGAGTTCTCATGAAAGTTTTACTCGTCAACGGGTCGAGCCACGCCCACGGCACGACGATGCGCGCGCTGGAAGAAATGATCCAGATCTTCGACGCTGAAGGTGTGGAAACGGAGGTCATTCAGCTGGGCGCCCAGGCCTACAAAGATTGTCTGCAGTGCGGCGCCTGCCGCAAGACCGGGAAATGCGCGTTTGGAGATGACGACGGCGTCAACGCGTTCATCGACAAAGCGCGCGAAGCAGACGGCTTTGTTTTCGCGTCGCCAACGTATTATGCCCATCCAAGCGGGCGCATTTTCTCCTTCCTGGACCGCGTCTTTTTCGCCGCCGGTAAGGATGTGTTCCGCTACAAGGTTGGCGCAGCCGTCGCGGTGGCCCGTCGCGGTGGCAATTCGGCCAATTTCGACGCACTGAACAAATATTTCACGATCTCGGAAATGCCCGTCGCCAGCAGCACCTATTGGAACATGGCCCACGGCCACAACGCCGAGGAAGCTGCGCAGGACGCCGAAGGCATGCAGACCATGCGCAATCTGGCGCGCAACATGGTGTGGATGATGCGCTGCTTTGCAGCAGGAAAAGCAGCCGGCGTTCCTTACCCAGCCAGCGAATACGGCGCCGTCACCAATTTTATCCGCTAAAACGCGACAGCGCGGAACGATCTTTTGTGATCGTTCCGCGCTTTTTTAATTCTTCCATTCAAGAACGACGACGTTTTCAACGGTATTCCCTTTGTCCCACAAAAGTTCCGTAACTTCCCCGCCATCCTTGAACACCGGAAAATTCAGGCCAATCCGCTTTAGCGGATATTCAGACTCGTCATTCCTGTAAATTTCAATTTCCT
>OMNT01000531.1_pt1 | contig 40348 bp, 35 predicted proteins | sample 1672551 | NCBI WGS metagenome assembly OMNT01 (sample SAMEA3136698, study PRJEB25190) | human gut metagenome | reverse complement strand
GCGCGCCGCGCCGGCGACCAACGCCGCGAGCCGCACACGCCACCACGGCAGCCACGGCTCCGCACCCAAGCGCAACACCTACCGCGAGCGCTACACCGGCTAGGCAGACCGCCAACCAAAACAACGCCCGCGCATCATACCAGCACGTCAACCACCGAAAGGAAGCATTGCATGATCGTCGCCATCGACGGCCCCGCCGGTTCCGGCAAGTCCACCATCGCCAAGGAGATTGCCCGCCAGCTGGGCTTTAACAAGCTCGATACGGGTGCCATGTATCGCGCCGTCACCTTTGCCGCGCTCGACCGCGGCATCGACCTGGACGACGAGGCGGCCATCGACGCCCTCGCCGAGCAGATCGAAATCCGCTTTACTAATGGCACCGGCGAGGACACGCGCCTGACCATCGACGGCCAGGATGCCTCGGCTGCCATCCGCACCCCGCAGGTCGACGCTAACGTGTCCAAGGTCTCGGCCTACCCGGGCGTGCGCGCCGCCATGCTCATCCACCAGCGCCGCGCCGCCGAGGACCGCGATATCGTTGCCGAGGGTCGCGACATCGGCACCGTCGTGTTCCCCAACGCGCAGGTCAAGGTGTTCCTGACCGCCGACCCGCGTGAGCGCGCCCGTCGCCGTGTACTGCAGCGCCACCAGAACGACGCTCAGCCGATCACGCCCGAGCAGCTCGAGGCCGAGGTCGATGAGACCCTCGACGCCCTCAAGCAGCGCGATAAGCTTGACAGCAGCCGCGAGGTCGCACCGCTCGTGCCCGCCGAGGACGCCGTGCACGTCGATTCCACCGCCCACACCATCGATGAGGTCGTCCGCATTATCGAGGACCTCATCAACCAAAGGAGGTAGCCCATGCGCCTGTTTAAGCAGACGCCCGAGGACTATTACAACGCGCCCTATGCCGAGTTCCCGGCGCTCATCCGCGGCACCGTCGCCGTGGTCATGGCGATCCTTTGGGCCTTCTCCAAGCTCATGTGGCGCTGGAAGGTCGAGGACGCCGACCTGCTGTTTGAGCGCCAGGAAGGCCGCGGCAGCGTGGTTATCTGCAACCACACCTCGATGGCCGAGCTCTTGGCCGTGGAGACGGCACTGTTCTTTGGCGGCCGCCGCATTCGCCCCATCTTTAAATCCGAGTTTGCCAAGAGCAAGATCGTGCGCTGGGCCTTTAGCCGTGTTGGCGGTATTCCCGTCGAGCGCGGCACCGCCGACATGAAGTGCCTGCGCGCCGCCCAGCATGCGCTGCAGCGCGGCGAGGACGTTCTGATCTTCCCCGAGGGCACGCGCATCCGCTCGCGCGAGATCAAGCCCGAGGTCCACGGCGGCTTTGCGCTCATCGCCCAGATGGGCAAGGCACCCGTCAACCCGCTCGCCATCTGCGGCTGGTCCGATATCACGCCTACGGGCAAAAAGCTCATGCGTCCCAAAAAGTGCTGGATCCGCGCCGGCAAGGCCATCTCGCTATCCGATGCGCCGGCCGAGCTCAAGCGCAAGGAGCGCCTAGCATGGTTTGAGTCCGAGGCCATGAACCGCGTCTACGCCATGCGAGACGAGCTGTGCGCCGAGCATCCGGGCAGGTTCTAACCATGAACGAGAACGTTATGAGCACCAACACGACTGCGTCCGACCAGGACGGCGCACCCACCATCGAGATCGCGGCCCACGCCGGCACCTGTTACGGCGTGCAGCGCGCGCTCGACATGGCGTTGGCTGCCGCGCCGCAGGCAGGAGAGAGCGCTCAGGTCCATACCCTGGGGCCGCTCATCCATAACCCCATCGTGGTGCGCGAGCTCTCCGAGGCCGGCATCGGCTTGGCCGAGACCCTGGACGACGCCGCGTCAGGCACCGTAATCATCCGCGCCCACGGCGTGGTGCCGCAGGTGATCGATGCAGCCCACGATCGCGGTCTTACCGTGGTCGACGCCACCTGCCCCTACGTCAAGAAGGTCCACGTGGCCGCCGGGCGACTGGTACGCGAGGGCTATCGCGTGCTTGTCGTGGGCGAGCCGGGCCACCCCGAAGTCGAGGGCATCCTGGGTCACGCCGGCGATGATGCACAGGTCGTGAGCTGTGCTGCCGATGCGGACGCGCTGCCGCTCAAGGGCAAGGTGGGCCTTGTTGTGCAGACCACCCAGACCGCACAGAACCTCGCCGAGGTTGTAGCTGCCATCACCCCGCGCGTGCAGGAGCTGCGCGTGATCAACACGATCTGCGCCGCCACGAGCGAGCGCCAGCAGGCCGCCGCCGCACTTGCCAACCACAGTGACTGCATGGTCGTCGTGGGCGGCAAAAACTCCGGCAACACCCGTCGTTTGGCGCAGATCTGCGCCGAGGCTTGCGAGCGCACGCATCATATCGAGGAGGCAAGCGAGCTCGAGGCCGCGTGGTTTGCCGGCGCGCGCCACATCGGTATCACCGCCGGCGCTTCCACCCCGCAAGAACACATCGAACGCGCCGTCGCGCGCATCAAGGAGCTTTGCCGCTAATCATGGACCAGACCGTACCCGCATACGCCGCCGAGGTGGCCGATTACGGGCGCAGCCGCGACCCCGAGCCGGGTGAGGGCGCGCTCGTAAAGAACGTGCGCCCCGAATCGCCCGCGTGGGATGTGGGTATCGAGCCGGGGATGCGCGTGCTCACGGTCAACGGTGAGGCACTCACCGACATGATCGTGTGGCTCTGGGAGGCCGACGATGACACCGTCGAACTCGAGGTTTTCGACCCGCGCGACAACAGCGTCACCCCCGTCGAGCTCGACCGCTTCCCGGGAGAGGACTGGGGCCTTGAGTTCGATGGTCCCATCTTCGATGGCATGCGTACCTGCGTGAACGCCTGCGTGTTCTGCTTTATGACCATGCTGCCCAAGGGCGGCCGTTCAACGCTCTATATTCGCGATGACGACTACCGCCTGAGCTTCTTGCAGGGCAACTTTGTCACGCTCACGAACCTCACCGACGAAGATGTTCAAAACGTCATCCAACGCAACATGAGCCCCATGAACGTGTCGGTCCACGCCGTGAGCCCCGATGTCCGCCGCCGCATGATGGGCCGCAACGCCCAGCGCGGCATGGACGTGCTCGAGGCCATCATGGCCGCCGGCATCGAGATTCACGCGCAGATTGTGCTGTGCCCCGGCATGAACGACGGCGAGGAGCTTCAAAAGACCCTGCGCTTTTGCGAGGAGCACGAGCAGATCACGAGCCTGGGCATCGTGCCGCTGGGCTTTACCAAGCACCAGAACCGATTTACCTGGTCATACAGCGACAAACCTGAGCTCGCGCGCGAGACCATTGCCGTGATCCGTCCCTTCCAGGATCGAGCCTACGAGCGCTTTGGCCGCCACACCTTCCAGATGAGCGACGAATTCTATCTGGACGCCGGCATCGATCCTCCCGAGGCCGACTTCTACGACGGCTACCCGCAGTATTACGACGGCATCGGCATGATCCGCTCGTATCTGGACGAGACCGACGACGTGCTTGCCGCCGACGCCGAGCGTCTGGCCCGCGTCCGTGCTGGCATCGCCGAGCGCAACCAGCGCCTCCTGTGCCTCTCCGGCGCCAGCGCGCGCGACACCGTGGCGCGCTTTGTGGAGTCTCCCCAGGGCCTTGCCGGCACCGTCACAGCCATCAAAAACCGCTACTTTGGCGGTAACGTGGACGTGACCGGCCTCATCGTCGCCTGCGACATTCTGGAGCAGCTGCCGCAGGACCTCTCGGGGGTTATGCTCTTTGTGCCTAAGCTCATGTTCAACGCTGACGGCATGACGCTTGACGAGTATCATCGTGACGATTTACTCGCAAGCCTTACCAGTCGCGGCGCCGAGGTTCATGTGGTGTCGACCATGCCGCATGAGCTGCTCGATACCCTGGAGCATATCCTTGGCATTGTGCCTGCCGACTCTACTAATTCCGCTGACCCTACCCATTAAAGGAGTGCAGATGAAACCTATCGTCGCCGTCGTCGGACGCCCCAACGTGGGCAAGTCCACGCTCGTCAACCGCCTGGCCCAGACCTCGGACGCCATTGTCCACGAGTCTCGCGGCGTCACGCGCGATCGCTCATACCACACGGCCGATTGGAACGGCCGCGAGTTCACCATCGTCGACACGGGCGGCATCGAGCCGCTCAAGAGCGATGACGTCTTCGCCACGTCCATCCGCGACCAGGCCCTTGCCGCCGCCGAGGAAGCCGCCGTCATCCTGTTTGTGGTCGACGGCCGCACCGGCGTCACGGAGGAGGACGAGTCGGTCGCTCGCATGCTCAAGCGCTGCGACAAGCCTGTCTTTCTGCTGGTGAACAAGCTCGACAACCCCGATCGCGAGAACGACAGCATCTGGGAGTTCTATTCGCTCGGCATCGGTGAGCCCACGCCGCTCTCGGCCCTGCATGGCCATGGCACGGGCGACCTGCTCGACGATATCGTGGCCCTGCTTCCGGAGGAAGAGGACGAGGTCGCCGATGAGTTCCCCGACGCGCTGAACGTCGCCATCATCGGCCGCCCCAATGCCGGTAAGTCGTCGCTGTTCAACCGCATCCTGGGCGCCGACCGCTCTATCGTGTCCAACATTGCCGGCACGACGCGCGACGCCATCGACACCGTCGTGGAGCGCAACGGCAAGCACTACCGCATGGTCGACACCGCGGGTATTCGCAAGAAGAGCACCGTGTACGAGAACATCGAGTACTACTCGATGGTCCGCGGCCTGCGCGCCATCGATCGCGCCGACGTGGCGCTGCTCGTCGTCGACGCCTCCGTGGGCGTTACCGAACAGGACCAGAAGGTCATGGGCTTGGCCATCGAGCGCGGCTGTGCCATCGTCGTGCTGCTCAATAAGTGGGACCTGCTCGACGACGATCGCAAGCGCGAGGCCTGCATGGAGACCATCGACCGCCGTCTGGGCGTCATGGCTCCCTGGGCCCAATACCTGCGCATCTCTGCCCTCACCGGCCGCAGCGTCGAGAAGATCTGGGCGATGGTCGACGCCGCCGAGAAGACGCGCTCGCAAAAGATTACCACCTCGCGCCTCAACACCTTCCTCACCGACCTGCGCGAGTTCGGCCACACCGTGGTGGACGGCAAGCGCCGCCTGCGAATGCACTACGTGACTCAGACGGGCATCAACCCGCCGACGTTCACGTTCTTCGTCAACCACAGCGACCTGGTCAACGACACCTACCAGCGCTACGTGGAGAACCGCATGCGTTCGACCTTCGATTTTGCCGGCACGCCCATTCGACTCTTCTTTAGGAAGAAGGAGCAAAAGGATGCATAATCCGATTCTGCTGACCGCCATCTGCGCCGTGGTCTCGTTCTTTATCGGAGCGATTCCGTTTGGCCTGATCCTGGGACGCGTGTTCAACCACACGGACATCCGCAAGGCGGGCTCTGGCAACATCGGCACCACCAACGCCCTGCGCGTAGCCGGCCCCAAGGTGGCCGCGCTCACGCTGCTGCTCGACTGCCTTAAGGGCGCCATCTGCGTCCTTATCGCCCGTCCGCTCATCGCGAGCGTGGGCTATGGCTTTCCGCCGAGCATTATGGCTCCCGGTGCTGCCGGCGATTGGATGCTCGGCGTCATCTGCCTGGCGGCCGTATGGGGCCACATCTTCTCGCCGTACCTCAACTTCCACGGCGGCAAGGGCATCGCGGTCGGTCTGGGCGTTATCCTCGCTTGGTACTGGCCCATCGGACTTTCGCTGCTGGGCATGTTTATCATGGCCGTCGCCATCACCAAGTTTGTGTCGGTAGGCTCGCTTGCCGCCGCCATCGGCCTTCCCATCGCCGCTTGTGCGGTCTTTCCGTACAGCAGCCTGGGCCTCAAGTTTTGCATGGCGATGATCGGCATCACCGTGGTGTGGGCCCATCGCGCGAACATCAAAAAGCTCATGACCGGTAAGGAGTCCAAGCTCTCGTTTACCAAGCGCGTCACCGAGCCCGACGATAAGTAGGAGAGAGTCATGAATGTTGCGCTGATTGGCTCTGGCTCCTGGGGATCCGCCATCGCCGGCCTCGCCGCCGCGCGAGCCGAGCGCGTGACCATGTGGGCCCATAGCGAGCAGACGGCCGCCGGCATTAACGCCGAGCACCGTAATCCCCGCTATCTGGTGGACTACGAGCTGCCGGAAAACGTCGTCGCCACGACGGATCTTGCCCAGGTGCTCGACGGCGCCGGGGCCATCATCTTTGCCGTGCCTTCGACGCACCTGCGAAGCGTGTGCCATCAGGCGGCGCCGTTCATCGCGGACAAGACGCCGGTCCTGTGCCTCACCAAGGGCATCGAGCCCGAGTCCGGCCTGCTTATGAGCGAGGTCATTGCCAGCGAGATCGGCAACGAGCGGCGCGTGGCGGCCCTCTCGGGCCCCAACCATGCCGAGGAGATTTGCCGCGGCGGGCTCTCTGCCGCCGTCATCGCCAGCGAGGATCCGCAGGTAGGGAAGACCTTTAAGGAGCTGCTGCTGTCCACGGCCTTCCGCATCTACCTGTCGCAGGATATGACCGGCGTCGAGGTATGCGGCGCCATGAAGAACGTTATCGCCATCGTGTGCGGCATCTCCGCCGGCTCGGGCGCGGGCGACAACACGCTTGCCCTCATCATGACGCGCGGCCTAGCCGAGATCAGCCGTTTAGTGCACGCCCGCGGCGGCCAGGCCATGACCTGCATGGGTCTTGCCGGCATGGGCGACCTCATTGCCACCTGCACGTCCGAGCATTCGCGCAACCGCACCTTTGGCTACGAGTTTGCCCACGGCGTGTCGCTCGACGAGTACCAGGCGCGCACACATATGGTGGTGGAGGGCGCCGTCGCCGCCCGCAGCGTGAGCGAGCTTGCCCGTTCACTGGGCGTAGACATTCCGCTCACCTTTGCCGTGGAGCAAACGCTCTACAACGGTGTTACTTTGGATAGGGCGCTCGAGATTCTTACCGACCGCGTCCCCTCTCAAGAGTTCTACGGACTCACCGACTAGCGTAGAAAGGCTACTACCATGGGTTCCATCAAAATCGCTCCGTCCGTCCTTTCGGCCGACATGGCCAACCTCAAGGGCGAGCTCGACAAGATCGCCGGCGCCGACTACGTGCACTTTGACGTTATGGACGGTCATTTTACCGGCAACCTTACCTTTGGCGTCGATATCCTCAAGGCCGTCAAGCGCTCCACCGACGTGCCGGTCGACGCGCACCTCATGGTGTCGAATCCCGACGATACCGTCGATTGGTATGCCGATGCCGGTGCCGATATGATCACCGTGCACTACGAGGCCTCCACGCACCTGCACCGCACGCTCACGCATCTGCAGCAGCGCGGCGTCAAGGCCGGCGTGGTACTCAACCCCGCCACGCCCGTCTGCGTGCTCGAAAGCATCATCGACGTTGTCGACATGGTGCTGCTCATGAGCGTGAACCCCGGCTTTGGCGGCCAGAGCTTTATCCCCGGTACCATCGCCAAACTGCACGAGCTCAAGGCCATGTGCGAGCGTCACGGCGTTTCGCCCCTCATCGAGGTCGACGGCGGCATTTCTTCCAAGAACATTGCCGAGGTCGTTAAGGCCGGCGCCAACGTACTCGTGGCCGGCTCCGCCGTATTTAAGTCCGAAGACCCCGCTGCCGAGGTTGCGCTGCTGCAGAAGCTGGGCAACGAGGCCGCACAGGAGGCATAAATCCTTATGACCGCAGGTCAAAACCGCATACCCGTGAATCTTGACTATGCCGCCTCGACGCCCATGCGCGCCGAGGCGCTCCTTGCGCAGCGCGAGTACGACGACAGCGAGCTTGCCGGCGTCAACCCCAACTCGCTGCATTCGCTTGGCCGCAAGGCCGCTGCGCGTCTAGAAGTGGCGCGTCGCGAGATTGCCCGCAGCTTTGGCGCGCGCGTACGCCCGTCCGAGATCATCTTGACCAACGGCGGCACCGAGGCAAACCAGCTGGCGCTCCTCGGACTTGCCGAGGGCGCCCGTCAGCGCGATCGCAAGCGCGACCGCGTGATTGTGTCGGCGATCGAGCACGATTCGATCCTGGACAACCTTCCGCTGCTACGAGGCGCGGGCTTTACCGTCGACCTGGTGCAGCCCTGCCGTGCTGGCTACATTGAGCCCACTGCACTCACCGAGCTGCTAGGCGACGACGTGGCGCTCGTGAGCATTATGGTCGCCAATAACGAGACCGGTGTGGTGCAGCCCATCCGCGAGCTCGCCGCCGCCGCGCACGCCGCGGGCGCCTTATTTCATACCGATGCCATCCAGGGCTACCTACATATTCCGCTCGATGTCACCGAGCTGGGCGTCGACGCCATGACCGTTGCCGCACACAAGATTGGCGGCCCCGTGGCCTCCGGCGCGCTCTACCTTAAGAGCCGTACGCCGCTGCGTCCTCGCATCTTTGGCGGCGGACAGGAGGCCGGCCGTCGCGCCGGCACGCAAGATCTGCGCACGCAGCTGGCTTTTGCCGCTGCCGCCTCCGCACTGGCTCCTAACGTAGCTCAGGAGCGTGCGACGCTGCAGGCCCTGTCCGACAAGCTCTACGCCACACTCACGGCCCATCCGCGCATTCACGCCACGATGGGCGACTACGCGCAGGCCATTCGCCTGCCCGGCATGGTTTCGATCTACGTTGACGGCATGGACTCCGAGGAGCTTATCATCAAGCTCGATGCCGCAGGTTTTGAGGTATCGGCCGGCTCGGCGTGCTCGAGCGGCAGCATGGACCCGAGCCACGTGCTCAGCGCCATGGGTATTGGCCGCGAGCAGGCTCTCGGCGCCCTTCGCATCTCGTTCGATGACCGCGTAAACCCGGGCGACCTGGATGACTTTGCCCAGGCGCTGCTGTCGATCGTGGGTGCCGCATGATCGTTGCTGAGCTCGAGCGCGCCCTGTTGGCGCGCTATCCCAAAACAGATGCTGAGAGCTGGGATCACGTAGGCCTTTCCGTGGGCGACCCTACCGCCGAGATTACCGGCGTGGCCTGCGCACTCGACGCGATCGAAGCCAATGTGCACCGCGCCCAGGAGGCCGGTGCCAACGTGTTGTTGACGCATCACCCTATCTATATCAAGGCGCCCGAGGCGTTTTGCCCGGCGGAAGCGTCGCGTCCCCAGTGCAGTGCGGCGCTGTTTGAGGCCGCTCGCTGCGGGGTGAGCATTATCTCGCTCCACACCAACCTGGACCGCTCGCAAGAAGCCCGCATCTGCCTGAGCGAGCTGCTGGGTGCCGCACCCGTGAGCTCACTGGAGCACGTGGACGACCCCGAGACCACCGGCCTGGGCGCGCTTGCAACGCTCAACGACCCGTGCACGCTGCGCGATCTTGCCACCCGTGCTGCCACGGCCTTCGGCAGCGACCCGCGTGCGTGGGGCGAAGCCGAGCACGCATGCCGTACCGTCGCTATTTTAGGCGGCTCCCTGGGCGACTTTGGAGAGCTCGCCATCGCCGCGGGCGCAGATGTCATCGTAACCGGCGAGGCGGGCTACCACGTGGTGCAAGACCTTGCCTTGCGCGGGCTGCCGGTGATCTTGCTCGGCCACGACCGCTCTGAGGAGCCGTTCGTTGATATATTGATGAACTCTGCAGTTGACGCCGGGGTCAACCCCCGTCATGCGATTAAAATACTGAACCCTTGCCAATGGTGGACTGTGACAAAAGGAGAGAACTTATGAGCGCCGGCGCTACGCTACTCAAGCTGCAACAGATCGATTTGGAGCTCGCCCGCAACAAGAGCGAACTTGCCAATATGCCGGAGCTCAAGGAGCTCGCTTCCAAGCGCAAGACCTATGTGAAGCTCAAGTCCGAGATGACCAAGCTCTACGCCCAGCGCAAGGATCTGGACATTGAGCTCGACGATCTCAACACCACCGAGATTCAGACCAATAACGCCATCGAAGCTGGCAAGAAGCGCCACGTCGACGGCTCCGACTACCGCGAGGTTCAGGACCTGGAGAATGAACTCGCCACCCTGGCCAAGCGTCTGGACAAGATTGAGCACACCCGCAAGGATGTCGTCATCGCCCATAAGGAGGCGCTCGACCGCGAGGCCCGTGCGCAGGCAATCATCGCCAAGTTTGAGGAGGGCGTGAAGGCCGATACCAAGGCCGCGCGCGCCAAGGCCGCCGACCTGCAGGCTCAGATTGATTCCGCCACCAAGGAGCGCACCGCGCTTGCCGCTACGCTGCCGGCCGACGTGCTCACCGACTACGAGCGTCTGCTCAAGCAGTTCCGCGGCCTGGCCGTCGAGACCATCCAGGGCAACATCCCCACGGTCTGCCACACCGCGCTGCAGGCATCGTCCATGAGCGACCTCAACCACGACGGTAGCGAGATTACGCACTGCCCATACTGCCACCGCCTCCTGGTACTCCCGAGCAAGGAAGCCTAGCGATGACGGCGGCATCCAACAATTCAACGCAACTTGAGGGAAAAACGATCCTGCTGGGCATTACCGGCGGGATCGCCGCCTATAAGTCGTGCAATATCGTGCGCCTGCTGCAAAAGCGCGGTGCGCGCGTCAAGGTCGTTATGAGCGAGCATGCCACGGAGTTTGTGGGCCCGCTCACCTTCCGTGCGCTCACCAACGAGCCCGTTGCCGTGGGCCTATTCGACGATCCCTCCGACCCCATCCACCACATTTCGCTGGCGCAGGAACCCGACCTGGTGGTCGTGGCGCCCGCGACGGCCAATATCATCGCCAAGATGGCCACCGGCATCGCCGACGACCTCATCTCCACCACGCTGCTTGCGACGCCGCGACCCATCGTGATCGCACCCGCTATGAACAACGGCATGTGGAAGGCGCCGGCGACGCAGGCCAACATGGCCGCGCTGCGCGAGCGCGGTGTCCATGTGGTGGGACCCGGCAGCGGTTACCTTGCCTGCGGCGACGTGGACACGGGACGCATGAGCGAGCCCGAGGACATCGTCGAGGCCGTCTGCGAGGTACTCAACCCGGCACCTCAGGACCTAGCAGGCAAAAGTATCATCATCACCGCCGGCCCCACGCACGAGCCGATCGATCCCGTACGTTTTATAGGTAACCGTTCATCGGGCAAGATGGGCATCGCCCTGGCGGGGGAGGCCGCACGCCGCGGTGCCGCTGTCACGCTCGTGCTGGGACCGACATCGCTCGACGTTCCCCGCGGTGTGGAGTGCGTGCGCGTACAGACCGCCGCAGAAATGCTCCAGGCTGCGCTGAGCGCCTTCCAGACGGCCGACGCGGCCATTTGCGCAGCCGCCGTCGCCGACTACACGCCTGCGGCCCCGGCGGACCATAAACTCAAAAAGACCAACGAGCGCCTGGATCGAATCGAGCTCGTCGAGACCGTTGACATTTTGGCCGAGCTCTCACGCCAAAAGGGCGATCGCCGCGTGATCGGCTTTGCGGCCGAGACCGATAACGTCGTGGAGTACGCCGAGCGTAAATTGACCCGCAAGGGTTGCGATGCCATTATCGCCAACGATGTCTCGCGCGCCGATTCGGGCTTTGGAACCGATACGAACAAGGCCTGGATCGTGAGTACCGCGGGCACGCAAGAACTTCCCGTACTAACAAAACCCCAGCTCGCAGATACAATTTTGGACTTGCTTCAAAATTTGTAAAAAAGTTCTTGCACAAGGGCAAACTTTCGGGTTAATATACTCCCTGTTGCGAGCGAGAGCAGAGCAACAAACAAAAGCTTCGGGACGTGGCGCAGCTTGGTAGCGCACTTGACTGGGGGTCAAGGGGTCGCTGGTTCGAATCCAGTCGTCCCGACCAGAAGTTTGCAGGTCAGGCACCTAGTGCCTGACCTTTTTTGTTTTTAATCATCATGGTGAATTTGCTTAAAGCAACGAAGAATCAACGACTGTCCCGCTCGGTACGTCCGCGCAACAAACACCTGTACATCAGCCTCCAAACATGACAATCTTCGACATGTTTGGAGGCTGATGTACACAAACGCGAGGCCCGGCGCCGTCCACAACACCCTCCACATGTCTGGACTCTCTATGCTTGCGCTGGATAGACATCGCCGGAACGGGTATAGTATCGAAAGTTTTGTCGTTTACCAGCGGGGGAGTCCTGTGGGCATCAAAAAGAAGATCAAAAAGGAGCTTATCGGCACTTCCGATTACCCGTCGAATAAGATCTTCACGATCTCCAATTTCATTACCTTTACGCGCCTGGTCCTCACGCTCGTCTTTTTATACCTGTTTGTGACGGACAACAACCGCGTCGTCGCCATCGTGATCTATGCCATCGCCGCCTCCACCGACTGGATGGACGGACAGATAGCCCGCATGACCAAGACGGTCTCGTGGCTCGGCAAACTCATGGACCCCATCTGCGACCGCGCGCTCTTGTTTACGGGAGTTCTGGGTCTGGTGGTACGCGGCGAGTTGCCCATCTGGGTCTGCGTACTCATCATCGGTCGCGATATCTATCTGGGTATCGGCTCGCTCATCGTGCGCCATTACCACCCTCGCCCCATCGACGTCGTCTTTCCCGGCAAAATTGCCACAGCGCTGCTCATGACCGGCTTTTCATTCATGTTGTTGGGCATCCCCGTCATCGATGGCTGGAACTTGCTGCCCTCCACGTTTACGGCGTTTCCGGGTCTTAACGGTAGCTCGGTGCCGCTTGGTATCTTCTTTGTCTACGGCGGCGTTATCTTCTCCATGCTCACCGCCGTAATTTACTCCGTTAAGGGCGGAATGGCCATTAAACAGGCCGTCGCGCATCCAGAGGACGAGGACGTCGACTTTCTCAACCCCGAAATCGAAGACTGATTCATTGGGGTATGATTACGTACGGTTCATTCCTTGCGGCATGTCCGCGTTAAGTTAGGGGTTGTCATGGACAACATGGTTAACAATATGCCTCAGAACGATAAGACCGCGGACGCCACCTGCGTTTTCCGCGTTCCTTCGAGCGATGTCACCGTTCCCGACCTTATGGCCAACGTGCGCATCACCGCCCCCGTTCTATCCATCGTCAAGGGTCCGCAGACCGGTGCCGCCTTTGAGCTCGAGGATGACTGCACCACGATCGGCCGCGATCCGGCAAATGGAGTCTTCCTCAACGACATGACGGTATCGCGCAGCCACGCACGCATTATTCGCGAGGGGCTGGGCGCTCGTATCGAAGATCTTGGCTCGCTCAACGGCACTTGGGTCGACGGCGCCATCGTCAATGCCGCCCCGCTGCACGACGGTTCTTCCGTTCAGATCGGTACGTTTACGCTCATCTACCACGAGAGCACGCCGGAGCGCATCGAAACCGGTGAGTAAGTAATGGCCGAACGCAACTATCTGAGTATCGGCCAAGTCGTCAACCTACTTCGAGGCGCATACCCCGATCTTTCGAACTCAAAAATCAGATTTTTAGAAGATGAGGGGCTCATTACCCCTCATCGTACGCCTAAGGGTTACCGTCAGTACTCAAAGGAGGACGTTGATCGTCTGGAGGTCATTCTGCATCTGCAGAAGACCCGCTACATGCCGCTCAACGTCATTAAACAGCGCCTGGAAAATGCCACCGACTTGTCCACGCTCGCCTACGAGGTTGGTTTGTTGTCCGATGTTCCGCTCAAGACGGAGCCCAAGGAGACCAAGCAAAAGCTGCACCCCATCGAGACGATTCCCGACATGTTGGGCGTCGATATCTCGTTTATCCGTTCTTTGGCCGAAAACGACCTCATTCGCATCATCAAGAGCCCGCAGAACCGCGAACTTGTCGATGGTCGCGATTTCCCGATTATCCGTTACTGTTCGGAGCTGTCGCGTTTCCACATCGAACCGCGTAACCTGCGTCAGTATGTGTCGTCGGCCAACCGCGAGTCTTCGATGTTTGAGCAGGTTCTCGTGAGTATGCTCGGCATGGATACCTCCGATGACGAGCGCGACGCCAAGCTCGAGCGCGCTTTTAAAAAGTTGCACGACCTCACCGAGGGTGTGCATACCACGCTCCTTAAGAACCGTGTCTTCGAGTCGCTCAACGCCGTGGTCGAGGATGCCGATATTGATGCGCTCGACGAGGAGATAGCACGCTCCGAGTCAACGAAAGCAAAAAGCGAAGAAGTCGGCACCTCCACGGTTGCCGTGCGCGAGGAATCGATCGTGCAGCCGCTTAAGGTCGTTATGCCTTCGCATTCTGGAACCACCACCGCGGGTAAATAACTGCCGTCACCAACCCGGCAATCCATGAAAGGTCACGCAATGTACGACTTCGAATCTCATATCGTCGACATCCCCGACTATCCCGAACCCGGAGTCGTCTTTAAGGACATCACGCCGCTCTTTGGCAATCCTGAGGCGCTTAAGGCCATGGTCGATGCGCTCGCCGAGCATTTTGCCGGCATGGGTATCACCAAGGTCGTCGGGCCCGAGGCTCGCGGCTTTATGGTGGGCGTGCCCGTGGCCGTCGCCCTGGGTGCCGGCTTTGTTCCCGCACGTAAGCCGGGTAAACTGCCGCGTAAAACGGTGAGCGCAAGCTACGAGCTCGAGTACGGAACGGATTCCATCGAGATCCACGCCGACGCTATCAGCTCTAAAGATACCGTGTTGATTCTGGACGACTTGGTCGCGACGGGCGGAACCGTCGAGGCAACAGGTAAACTGGTGCGAGATATGGGCGCAAAGCTCGTGGGCTACGGTTGTATCCTTGAGCTTGCGTTTCTCAACCCGCGCGATAGGCTCACGTCGTCTGATGACGATGTTGAGCTCTTTAGCCTGGTGACGGTGGACTAGCCGTTACCCCTAGTATTGGAAAGGAAGCTTCATGCGCACAGCAAACACGCACAGAAACATGGCACGCTGCGCTGCTACGGCAACCCTCGCTTGTGTTTTGGGTCTGGGCCTCGTGGCTCCGGCCTATGCCGATACCGCATCCGACCTTGCCGCTGCTCGTACCAAACTCGAGCAGATTGGCACCCAAACCCAGCAAATTCATGAAGAACTCTCCGCACAGACGCAGGAGCTTGATCAGACTGCAGGCGAGATCACGCAAAAGCAGCAAGAGATTGCCGAGGGTCAGGCAAAGCTTTCGAGCTACGTTGCCGGTGAGTACAAGACTGGCGGTCTGAGTCTCCTTCAGGTTCTGACGGGCGTCGACGATCTGGGCGACATGCTCAACCGTCTGTTCTACTACGGCAAGGTTTCCGACAAGCAGGCCCAGACCATTCAGGAGGTCAAGGATCTTAAGCAGCAGCTCACCGATAAGCAGACCGAGCAGGAGAAGAACGTCGCCGCGACGCAGAAGAAGGTCGACGAGCTCAATGCCCAGCAGGCTGAGGCCCAGAATGTCGTGAACTCCCTGGATTCACAGCTGCAGGCCGAGCTTGCCGCCGAGGCCGAGGCCAACGCCGCGCTGCAGGCTGGCATCAATGCCAGCACCGCCGAAAAGGCCACGGTGAGCAACGACACTGCCGGTACGACCGAGAACACCAACAATGGTGGCGGTACGACCAACAACGGCGGCGGCAACACGCCCGCGCCCGCGCCCGCTCCTGCCCCCACGCCGCAGCCCGTGACGCCCGCTCCGACTCCGACGCCTTCCGCACCGAGCCAGTCCGTTGACGGCGGTACCGTTGTTTCGCGCGCCTACAGCAAGCTCGGATACGCTTATTCCTGGGGCGGCATTGGACCGAACAGCTTTGACTGCTCCGGTTTTGTAAGCTATTGCCTCACGGGCCGCTACTGCCGCCTGGGCACCACCGGCACCTTCATGGGTTGGACCCGCGTGTCCGATCCGCAACCCGGCGATGTTGTGGTTAACTCCTACCATACAGGCATCTATATCGGTAATGGTCAGATGATCCATGCTTCCGACTACAAAACGGGCGTCATCATCAGCTCCGTCGCTGCTGGCATGAACAACAATTACATTTTCGTTCGCTACTAAGTGTTGTAACTCAGCAAACGAAGGTGGACCTCGTATCCTTTGGGAGCGAGGTCCATTGTTTTATCTCGACAGCCTGTTTTGCGTGTAAGCAACAATCTAGTTTTGAATACTAGATATGCGCAACGTCTGTCCAAAAGATAGCTATAATTGTTGAGGAGCAACTAGAAAGGAACCTCAATGAGCTGGGCACTCATCTCAGATTCGAGCTGCAATCTTCGCGATTGGCAACCGACTGCACCCCATACCACCTTTGCATTCGCACCTCTCAAAATCCGAGTAGGGGAGCGCGAATTTGTCGACGACCTCTCGCTCGATGTTCACGAGCTTAATGTTGCCACTCAGTCGGAAGCCAGCGCATCATCGAGCGCCTGTCCAAGCGTAGGGGAGTGGGCTGAGCTCTTTAAGCTCGCCGACAAGACGATTTGCATGCCCATCTCCGAGGGTGTCTCTGGAAGCTATAACGCTGCCGCTACGGCACGCGATATGGTACATGCCGAGGAGCCCAATCGTCAGATTCACCTGGTCAATTCGCGGGCAGCGGGCGGCAAGATGGACCTGATCTTCTTACTGTTTGATCGTTATCTTGCAAGTAACCCGGACGTTTCCTTTGAGGACGCCTGCGCTTACTTCGATAGTCTCGAGCAAAACAGCAAGATCCTCTTTAGCCTGTGTAATTACGAGAACCTTGCAAAGGCCGGACGCATTCCTAAGGCAGCCGGCGTCATTGCCAACAAGCTCAATATCCGCATTTTGGGAACAGCGAGTGAGGAAGGCGAGATTAAACTCGTCGGCCATACGCGTGGCGCGAAAAAGATGCTCTCCAAGATTATCGACACCATGGAGGCCGAGGGTTTCACCGGCGGCGAGGTCATCATCGATCACGTTGAGAACGAAGCTGGAGCCCAGGCGCTTGCCGACCGCATTGTCGAGCACTGGCCCGGCTCCAAGACCATCATTATGCCCTGTAACGGCTTGGATTCCTATTACGCCGAGATGCACGGCCTCATCATCGGCTACGGCATGGGCGTGGCTTCGGGCCGATAATGTCCAACTAGATAAACGCACGGGCGGGATAAGGGGCCAGTAGCTCTTTATCCCGCCCGTCTTATACCTCGGTTAGCTATTAAACCCATTGAACTTGAGATAGCTCATAAGATACGCCTTCGAAACGAAGGACGATACGGCACTGCGCACAAGCAATGACTCACGCGTAACCTGATGCGCCGTATCGGGAACCGGCGTCTGCTCGACGGAAAATACCGCTCGAATCGATGCCTCGAGCTGGTCGACCACATAATCGAAAGCGGTCGGCGCATCGTAGCTCAAACGCTGAATAGTAAAGAGCGCCTGGACTGCCGCGATGGGAAGCACCTGCTTAAAGATGCAGATAGCAATCAAGCGCGCGATCTGCTCACGACCATACTGCTTTTTAACGGGAGCAGGAACGAGGCCGACCTTCACATAGTTATTGATCATCGACGGCGTAATAACGGGCTGCTCCACGCAAATGGAAAGCGGCTCCATCCACAGTGCAACATACTCAATAACCTGATCGCGGTAGAGCGTCACAGTGGGCAGCTGGTCATAACGCGGAAGGCTCAACGTGTTGAGTTTACGCACCGTCTCGGACTGGATAAATGCATCGGGTAGCACCGTTGGTTGAATATCCTCAGGCTTAATGCTGACCGATGTATCGGACATCGGGATAACGTGTTTAGCGTGGTTCATAAGAGGCCTCCGTTCGTATCTATTTTCTATTCTAGATGATGTGGTTTTGCATACCACGTAAGAACGGCCATTCATATAGCTCTTACGAAGAGAAACTCAAAATCAATATAAAAACGTCCCCGGATCTAAAGCACTTGCTCATCGATCCAGGGACGTATATCAAACAAATAGAACAACCTTACATAAGATATATTATCGTACTTATCCGCGAAGGAAAGCATACGCACTCGTTGCCGCTATGGCTCCATCCGAAACGGCGGTCACAACTTGGCGTAAACGCTTGGACCGGATATCGCCGGCAGCAAATAGACCAGGTGTACGGGTGGCCATCGATTCGTCGGTGAGGATGCCGCCATCAGACGCCAGATCGACCAGATGGTCGATAAGCTCGGTATGGGGCTGCGTGCCGGTAAAGACAAAAATGCCAAACGAACCGGGGTCAAAGGTCTCGGCGTACGTTTCACCCGTAGCGTTGTCCTTAAAGGTAATCGTCGTGGGCATTGCCTCACCCGAAAGCACGACAATACTAGTTTGGTACCTAACTGAAATATTGTCCTTCGCGAGCACCTTTTTCACCACGCCGTCAGGCGCACGGAACTGATCGCGACGCAGAACGATGGTAACGGAACGGGCAATATCTGATAGAAACAGAGCTTCCTCGCAAGCCGCATTGCCGCCACCGATAACAAACACCTGCTTACCGCGGAAGAACATACCGTCACATGTTGCGCAATACGAAACACCACGACCGCGATAGGTATCCTCCCCGATAAAACCGGCGGGACGCGGCGTGGCACCCATACACGCAATGACGCTCTTAGCTTCTGTGTCGCCCCTATCGTGATGGATGGTAAACTTCGCGGCGTCCGCATCGTAGTCGATGCCCGTCACCATGCTCCATTCCACCTGGGCGCCAAGTCCTTCCGCATGCTGCTGAAAACGTTCACCGAGCTCGGCGCCGCTCAACAATGGGATACCGGGGTAATTCTCGATCTCGTTGGTCGTGGCAATCTGTCCGCCGGACATGCCCTGCTCAAAGACCGTGGTTGTAAGGTTGGCGCGGGCAGCATAAATAGCTGCCGAATATCCCGCGGGACCGCCGCCGATAATTGCAACATCGATCGGATGATCGGAAGTCATGAATGCTCCTCTCGTCGAAACGAATACGCTCATTGCGCTCGTACCCAAATTTGAGCAAACATGACACCCGCGCACTACCCTATTACGGAGCGATTAATTTCTATAAACGCCTCTGATAAACGGCGCCCAATCTAGACAGTTGTATCTAGCCAGGCAATGCCGCTTGAACCGAAACCGCCGGCCCCTCGATCGGTTTGGTCGAGCTCTTCTACTTCGACGAGGTTGACCGTGGGGACTTCCTGGATGACGAGCTGAGCGATGCGGTCGCCTTTATTGATCTGGATGTCGTTGCCAGGATCTAGGTTGATGAGGATAACTTTGAGCTCTCCTCGGTAGTGCGCATCGATGAGACCCGGCGTGTTGACTATAGACAGTCCCTGCTTAATGGCCAGACCGCTACGGGGCTGGACAAAGCCGGCATAGCCATCGGGCAGCGCGATGGCTATGCCCGTGGAGACCAGACGGCGTTCGAAGGGCTTAAGGATGCAAGCTTCGTTGGCGCGGAGGTCCAGGCCGGCATCCGTGGGATGAGCATACTTGGGAAGCTCGACCGAGGGATCGAGACGCTTGATGTTGACCGTAATGTTGGACATGAAATCACCTTAGCTTGTCGAGCTCTTGCAGAAACTCATCGACATCCTTGAAGTCGCGATAGACCGAGGCAAAACGAATATAGGCAACCTTATCGATTCTTGCGAGGCGCTTCAGAACCATATCGCCCAGCTCATGCGAGGTCACAGCCGTCAGCGTACGCGAGCGAAGCTCGACCTCGATATCATCAATAATCTCATTGAGCTTTTTAGTGTCGATGTCACGTTTGATGGTGGCACGCATCAGGCCGACCAGCAACTTATTGCGATCGAAGCGCTGCTTGGAGCCATCGGACTTTATGACCTCAATCGGATCTTCGCATCGTTCGAAGGTTGTAAACCGGTAGTTGCACGAGCAGCATTCACGACGCCGCTTAATCGTATTGTTTGATTCCTGCATACGGGAATCGACAACGCGGGTGTGTGCCTTTCCGCATTTTGGACAGCGCATGGTACCTCCTATTAAACGATTACAAGGGTACCATGCACGGCACGATAATGATTACGGGCGAACGGGAACCTTAAGAACGGCACCTGCATCGAGCGACCCGCGCTCCAGGTGATTGGCGCTGCGAATCATATCAGAAGTCTCCTGCGTGGTAAGACCCTCAACCGGATGCTCTTCGGCAAGGGACCACAGGGAATCGCCCGTATGCACACGCACCGTCTCGTACGTGACGTTGGACACGGAATCCGCATAGGCGGCATGACGGGCAGTAAACACCGTCGTTGCGAGTACGAAGAACAGCGTGAACGCGACAGCGAAAGCAACGATCGTCGAAGCCTTCAGGGCAACAGGAGCCGCGGCACCAACCGAATGTTGAGCGCGATCGGGCATTGCCGCAACAGGCTTAAAACGGGAGCGACCGCCTTTAACGACGGTAAACGTGGGCTCAGAAGGCGTCTCGAGCTTAAGGGCAAGGTTACCCTGGACCAAATTCGTTGCGTTCATCATGTTCTCCTCTCGCGTGGTTTGCTGAGAACAGTTTTAACAAGCCGCACGGACAAAAAAGTCTGGCGCGGGAACGAGTGTTCGGTTATTATTATCTTCGAACAGTTGTTCCTGTCAAGCAAATACCGAACATTTGTTTGACGTCGGAAGAGAGGATCCCCTGATGGCTCGCAAAATTACCAAGCGTCAGCAGCAGATTTACGACTTCATCAAGGAATACCAGCAGGAAAAGGGTTATCCGCCCAGCGTACGCGAAATGGCTTCGGCTGTGGGCCTGTCCTCCCCTAGCACGGTACACGCGCATCTCTCTGCCCTAGAAGCGCGCGGGCTGCTCAAACGCGATGCAACCAAGCCGCGTGCCCTGGAGCTCTTCGATGAGGACGGTTCCTCCGTCTCGATTTCCAAATCCGACGAACCCACCGCGCCCCGCGGAACAGTCTCGCTTCCGCTCGTTGGTCGCGTCGCAGCCGGGATTCCCATTCTGGCAGAACAGAATATCGAGGATACCTTTACCATTCCGACTGAAATCGCCACCGATCAGGGATCTTTTATCCTTGAGGTGCATGGGAACTCGATGATTAACGTCGGCATCTACAATGGCGACTACATCATTGTGCGAGAGCAGAAGAGTGCCATGAACGGGGAGATTGTCGTGGCCATGATTGACGGTTCGGCAACCGTCAAGACATTCTATAAGGAGCAGGGACGTGTACGCCTGCAGCCCGAGAACGACACCATGGAGCCTATCTATGCGACGAACCCCGTCATTCTGGGTAAGGTTGTCGGATTAATGCGCCGGTTCTCGTAATGCAACAACGCATCACCATCTTTGATACCGTCCGCGGGTTCACGATGCTTTCGATGGCAGGTTTTCACGCCTGCTATGACTTGGCTTACCTCTATGGCTGGAACATGCCCTGGTTTACGAAGGGCATGTTCCAGGATATCTGGCGCGCCAGTATTAGCTGGGTCTTTTTGTTCATCGCAGGATGGATGTGCACCCTTTCGCGCAACAATATCAAACGTATCGCCAAATACGCCTTGGCAGCACTCGTCGTCTGGTTGGCAACAACACTTGTCTCAGTCGACGATTCGGTAAATTTTGGCATCATCTACTGTATGGCCGCATGTACCGGCATCGTGGCGTTGACCGATCCCGTCCTTACGAAGATATCGGCGAGATGGGGCATGCCCCTATGCCTTGTGTTGTTCGCCCTCACTTGGAGCATCCCCAAAACGGTCTACCCAATCCCCTACCTAGCGTGGCTGGGATTTCCGAGCCCTGTGTTTGTCTCGGGTGATTACTACCCCATCATTCCGTTTATCTTTATGTATCTCGCAGGATACTTCGCCGCACGCATAGCGCAAGGAATCGATAAGCCCGTCCCTAGCTGGGCCTACGCCAACCCCTTACCGGCGCTGGCCGGTCTGGGGCGTCATGCACTCCCCTTTTATTTACTACATCAGCCCGTCATTCTGGGCGTTTTGGAGATCGTTTACTCCGTGCGATAACGCTCGAGTCGAGGCGCAATGCGGGCGGGCAGCTTCGCAACGATGCGAACGCCATCCTCGAGATATTCTTCGTGCAAAAGGGTCCCCTGCTCGTGTACAAGCGTGATAAGAGCCCCTTCGCGATATGGAATGTCGGCCGAAAGTAAGACATCCGATGCCGCAGCCTCACGAGCGATGCGATCGACTAAGGCGTCGAGCCCCTCACCGGTTTCGGCAGAGAATAAGACCGCCTCGGAATAACGGCGTCTAAAACTTAGACGGTCCACGCTATCGAGCAAATCGATTTTATTGAACACAGTCAGTGTCAGGCGCTCTCCGGCTCCGATCTCGTCAAGAACGCGATCGACCGCCGCGAGCTGACGCTCATAATCCTCGTCGGACGCATCCACGACTTTGAGGATTAAATCGGCGCCAAGTACCTCGGACAGCGTCGATTTAAAAGCATCGACCAAACCGTGCGGTAGCTTTTGAATAAAGCCGACCGTATCGGTAATGGTCATGCCGCGACCGCCAGGAAGACGATACGAGCGCGTCGTTGGATCGAGCGTGGCGAACAGCTTGTCCTGCGAAAGCACCGTAGACCCGGTTAGACGATTGAGCAACGTCGACTTACCGGCATTGGTATAACCGGCCAACGCAACTCGAAACGCCGGCGACTCAATACGACTCTTAGACTGTACGTCACGCCTCTGTTCGACCTGTTTAAGTTCGCGACGAAGCGCGGCAATCTTGTTGCGGATCAGACGTCGGTCGACCTCGAGCTGGCTCTCACCCTGTCCAAAACGCGAGCCGATTCCGCCACGCGTCTGTTCCTTGGCAAGATGGCTCCACATGCCACGCAAGCGAGGCAGCAGATACTGCAGCTGCGCCAGCTGCACCTGTAGACGGCCCTCACGCGTCTGGGCATGCAGGCCGAAAATATCAAGAATGAGCGCCGTACGATCGATAATCTTAACCGGTTCGCCCACGGCCTTCTCCAGATAGGACTGCTGTGAAGGCGTCAGATCGTCGTCAAAAATAACGACATCGGCATCCATGCGATGCACTAAGCCACACAGCTCTTCAACCTTACCGGAACCGATAAACGATTTGGGATACGGCTTTACCAACCGCTGCGACAGGCGCGCTACACACTGGGCACCAGCCGTGTGCGCGAGGCGCCCAAGCTCATCGAGTGAACGATCGAGCGGCCACGCATTGTCGCGCCACTCAACGCCGACAAGAATGGCACGCTCGGGCTCGGGTGCCGTGGGAACAAGGGGGAACCTGGCCATTAGGCAGCCTCGATGCGATGCAAGATATCCTCAACGACCTCATCGATCGTACATTCGTCCATATCGAACCAGAGGATACGGTCGTCGCGTTTAAACCACGAAAGTTGACGCTTGGCATAGCGACGCGAACGCATCTTAATGAGCTCGCGAGCCTCATCCATAGTCATCACACCGTTGAAAGCATCAATGATTTCTTTGTAGCCAATTGCCTGCATCGAAGTGAGCGCATCTTCAAGCCCCTGGTCCATAAGGCCACGGACCTCATCAACAAGACCCTGCTCAAACATGAGGTCAACACGCTGGTTAATGCGCTCGTAAAGCAGTTCACGATTGCGTGTCAGGCCGAACCACAAGGCATGATAATGCTCACGCGGAACGCTAAACTGTGACTTTTGCCGTGCGTAGGAAACACCGTCATCATGCATTTCGAGCGCACGAATCACGCGGCGCACATTATGAGGATGAATGACCGCGGCAGACTCAGGATCGCGCTCGGCAAGCAGCTTATGCAGCGCTTCCTCACCAATGCGCTCGGCAAGTTCCTGATAACCCGCACGGCGATCGTCCTCAAGTTCTCCCGAGGGAAAATCCATCTCATCGAGGGCGGCCTTGAGATACAGGCCCGTACCCCCGCAAAACACCGGAAGACGTCCAGACCCGAGCAGGCGCTCAACATGCACGCGAGCGTCTGCCTGGTAAAGCGCCGCAGAGTACGCTACGCCCGGCTCTACGATGTCAACGAGACGCAGAGGCGCCGTACACTCATCGGGCGTCATCTTCGCGGTGCCGATATCCATACCGCGATAGATTTGCATCGCATCGCACGACAGCACTTCAGACGAAAGGCGAGCGGCCAAACGGTCGGCGACATCACTTTTACCAACCGCAGTCGGACCGACGATCGCAACGGCGGAAAGACCTGCCCCGGGAGAAATCATTAGCGCGGCTCACCCACAACGGAGCCTGACAAATACCACGTCTTAGCAACGTCGACGTCAACATCAACGATCCTACCGATAAGCTGGTCGATGCTATAACCCTCGGGAATGGGCGCATGAACGGTCTGATTCTTGGGGCTCTTGCCCAGCAGCACCGCATCGTTCTTTTTACTCGCACCCTCAATGAGCGCCGGCACCACGGTATGGAGCTCACCCTGGTTGTACTCATGCGCCGTGGTCTCGATAACCTTCACCAGACGGTTAAAGCGCTCGAGAATCACCTCGTGCGGCGTGGGGTCAACAATCTCGGCCGCCGGGGTACCGGCGCGCTTGGAGTAAATGAAGGTGTAGGCCTGCGCATAGCGGACCGTCTCGGCAAGCGAGAGCGTCTGCTCAAAGTCTTCCTCGGTCTCGCCCGGGAAGCCCACGATAATATCAGTCGAAAGCGCAATGTCGGGCATGCGATTGCGAATGCGATCGACGAGCCCCAAATAGTCCTCGCGCGTGTAGCGACGATTCATCTCTTTGAGAATACGCGTCGAGCCCGACTGAACGGCCAGGTGCAGCTGCGGCATGACGGCAGGTGTCTCGGCCATGGCGTCGATAGTCTCGGGCAGTAGGTCCTTAGGATGCGAGGATGTAAAGAAGATGCGCTCCACGCCCGTATCGCCAACGGCGCGCAACAGGTCGGCAAAGCGCGGCTTACCAAACAGATCGCGGCCATACGAGTTGACATTTTGGCCCAGCAACGTGATCTCGCGCACGCCCTGGCGCACCAGACCGGTCACCTCGTCGACAATCTCCTCGAAGGGGCGGCTCTTTTCGCGGCCGCGCACATACGGCACGATGCAATAGGTGCAGAAATTGTTGCAGCCCGTCATGATGGGCACCCAGGCGTGATACTGGGTCTCACGATGCCACGGCATGCTCATGGCATCCGTGTCCTCATGCTCATTAGTGCGGATATGACGCTTGCCATCCAGGAAGGCCTCGGCAATGAGCTCAGCCACATGTGCGATGGAATGCGTGCCGAAAATGACGTTGACGTTATCGACGTTGGTAAGCAGTCCCTCACCGTCGCGCTGGGCGATACAACCGCCTACGGCAACCACGCGCTTGCCCGAGGGCGAAGGCGGCAGGCTTTTACAGGAATTGCATTGACCGTACAGGCGCGTATCGGCGGCCTCGCGCACGCAGCACGTCATAAAGACGACGATATCGGCATGCTCGGGATCGAGCGCCATAAGGCAGCCATATGAATCAAGCAAGCCGCTCACGCGCTCGGAATCGTGCTGATTCATCTGACAGCCAAACGTGCGGATAAAGTAGGTTTTACCGGCAAGAATTTCGCGTGCGGAACGCTGGTCCATATGCATGTGTCCTAACGATAAAGGCAGATCAAAATAAGCAAACGCTATGCCACGGGCTTAACGTCATCAACAACGACGTTATCCATGGCGGCTCGATTGATTTGATGAACGTAAATAGAAAGACGGATCGCCGTGCGTGATTCCCCATTGATGAGAATATCGGAGAACACCGGCGCGCAGGAGATATCGAAGCCAGTGGGAATCAAAAAGCCACGCGCAATGGCCACGGCCTTAATGGCCTGGTTGACGGCACCGGCACCGACACACTGGATATTAACGGGTACGCCATCTTTGACCATGCCGGCAATGGCGCCGGCTACGGACGCGGGTGATGATTTGCTTGATACCTTCAGGCAATCCATGAAGAAACTCCTGCGTTTAAAAGTACGTTTTAACTGCAATAACTGTATCGTACCGAGCGGACTCGGTAAAGATACTATTCCTCTTTGGCAAGATCGAACGTCACGGTGATGCGATCACGTGAAACACGAATCTTAGGGTCGCCGCAGAGGTTGAGATAATACCGAGCAGCAAGGTCGTTAAAGTCACGCTCAACAGCTCGTGAGAACTGTGCCATATCGTCCTTGGCAATACGCAATCCACGGCGGTCCTTGGCAAGATCGACCGGAGTGGACGCACGCGAGGACGAGTCACGCTCACGAAGGAGGCGCGCGGTCACGCCGCGAACAGGCTTAATCTGCCCAGCCAAGATACGATGGGCCGTACGCTCGGACATCTCAAGACCAAGACTCGAACAGATGCGGATAAAGTCCTCGGCATCCGATGCAAGCCCCAGTCGATCAACCACCGGAAGCTCGGCTTCGTCATCAATAAACAAAAGACGAGACGCATCGAGGCGACAGGACGCCTGTGCATGCAGTGTCGCGGCGATTTCGGACGGAGAACCCAGATAGACATCACAGGCGCGCAGCTCCTCGAGGGCAAACTCACAGGCGGCGCGAATAATGTTGTGGGGACCGCGGGCGCACACGTAACGGCCGTCCTCGTCCTTGACGGCCTGGGGCCAGCTGGACTGATCGGCACGCTCGCTGAGGCGGTCAGTGGCGACGGTCACCTTAAAGGCAGAGCCAAGGTCAACGCCTGACGTGACGACGCGAGCCTCGTCGGTGTTCTGCTTGATCGAAAACAGAGCCATGCCTCGTCCGTGAACACCCCAGCGATCCATCTTCATGCTCTCGAGCTTAGAGGTAACGCGAGCATCGAAAATGCGCTCTTGCATGTCCTGTGGCACGCCTGAACCGTTATCCAGGAAAACGAGCGTGCGGACGCCATCTTCCTTGGTCGTGGCGAGATAGACCTTATCGGCGCCGGCATCACGAGCATTGCGAAGCATTTCGATGACGATATCCTCGACATGCTGAATGTCGTGCTTTGCCTGACGCCGCTCGGCCTCCGAAACGCGGAGGCGGACATACCCCTCGCCAAGGTTTTCCTCGACGCGAAGGTTGCCCTCCCCCGACATCGACGCGATAAATGAGATGAGCTCGTTCGCGTCGCTCATGTTATTTAGCGATATCGACGGCGCGGCTCTCGCGAATCACGACAACGCGCACCTGACCGGGATACTCCATCTCTTCCTCGATCTGATGGGCGATATCGTGAGCCAAAACCGTGGACTGGGCGTCGGAAATCTTGTCCGGCTGCACCATAACGTGAACCTCGCGACCAGCCTGCATGGCATAGGTACGCTCGACACCGTCATGAGAGTTAGCGATCTCCTCGAGCTTCTCAAGACGCTTGATATAGTTCTCGGCCGACTCGCGACGGGCACCGGGGCGAGAGGCAGAGACAGCATCGGCGGCCTGAACGAGGACGTCGAGCACCGTATTGGGGTCGACGTCGGCGTGATGGGCCTCGATGGCGTGAACGATAACGGGCTTCTCGCCATAGCGACGGGCAAGCTCGGCGCCAATAACGGCATGCGGACCCTCGACGTCATGATCGATTGCCTTGCCGAGGTCGTGCAGCAGACCGGCGCGCTTGGCCGTCACAACGTCGAGACCAAGCTCGGAAGCCATCACGCCGCACAGGTCGGAGACCTCGAGGGAGTGCTGGAGCACGTTCTGGCCAAACGAGGTGCGGTAGCGCAGGGCACCCAGGGTCTTGACGATCTCGGGGTGCAGGTCGTGGATACCGGTATCGAAGGCGGCCTGCTCGCCAGCCTCGCGCACGCGCTGCTGAACCAGGTCGGCAGCCTTGTGATACATCTCCTCGATGCGGGCTGGGTGAATACGGCCGTCGGCGATGAGGTTCTCGAGAGCGACGCGGGCAGTCTCGCGACGGACGGGATCGAAGCTCGAGAGCACTACGGTCTCAGGCGTGTCGTCGATCACGAGGTTGACTCCGGACACCTGCTCGAAGGTGCGAATGTTACGGCCCTCGCGGCCGATGATGCGGCCCTTCAGGTCGTCAGAAGGAATATGCACCGAGGTAACGGTGACCTCGGCGGTGTGATCGGCGGCGCAGCGCTGAATCGCCAGGGACAAAATCTCCTGGGCGGTCTTATGGCACTCCGCGCGAACCTGCTGCTCGGACTCGCGAATGATGGTGGCGGCCTCATGCGTGACCTCGCCACGCACCTTGTCGAGCAGCTCCTTATGGGCATCCTCGCGGGTAAGGTCGGCGATACGCTCGAGCTCGGAGGTCTGCTTGGCACAGAGCTCCTCAAGCTCACGGGAGCGCTTCTCGACCTGACCGGCCTGGCTGGACAGCTGGTGCTCGCGCTTATCGAGGGCATCGTTGCGGCGATCGAGGGACTCCTCGCGCTGCATCACGCGATTCTCAAGCGTACGAATCTCGCTCTTACGCTGCTTGTCCTCGGCCTCGGCAGCCTGCTTATTCTTGATGATCTCTTCCTTGGCCTCAAGCAGAGCCTCTTTTTTGAGGGTATCGGCCTGACGCTTTGCATCACCGATCAGGGACTCAGCCTGTGCATGTGCCGACTGAATCTTTTCATCGGCCTCGTGAAGACTACCCTGCTTGGCGGTGCGCATGTAGGCAATGGCGACGACGGCACCCACAAGGATGCCAACGAGCGCTGCTGCAAAGATAGGCATGCTCACTCCTTTTTATGGATTCGTTACATAACAAAGCGAACCGTCCTTACGAACGGCTCGCGACATTTGAGTAATATGGGCGCAGCTTATGCGGGTCGGATACAGAAAAACATATAAACAAACTCATCAAAGATGAGCACATATCACAAAGCAAATGACGACATTTATCGTACGTTGAACGGCAGCAACTGTCAAATAAACCAACCCGGCACAGGGACGAGTAAACGGTGAACGGTCAAAACGGACGATGGTCGGCCCCTAAACGGCACATTCCTCGTTTTCGGCATCGATACGGGCTTTGGCGGCATCGGCGGCAATGTGATACGAAAAACCCTTGCCCATTAAAAAACGAACGAGCTTCTCAAAGCCGCGTGTTTCGGGAACGCGGCGCTTGGAAAGCAGCGCGTAAGCACGCTCCAAGTCGTCTTCGGCGGCAAAATACTGTTCCGGATATCCGGGAATGTCCTCGAGGGTCACATGGCGACGCCTGAGCTCGGTCTCGATCTTGCGCTGCCCCCATCCACGGCGCTTACGCTCCTCGATAAAATAGGCGCAGAAGCGATTCTCATCCAAAAAACGGTACTCGGTGGCACGAGAAACGGCGAAATCGATTGCCGGCTGACGAAAACCATAGCAAGCAAGCTTATCGCGCACTTCGCCCGTAGCATGATCACGGCGCGAAAGCATCTCGGTCACCATGGTGAGGGCGCACTTACGCTCAATAAGCTCAACGGACTCACGAAAAGCATCCCAGTCACAGGGCAACTCGGGGCGGTTTTTAACGTACAGACGCGCCACGCGTGTGGGTATCCAGATACTGCGTTGAAAACCGCCCTCAAGATCGCAATCGATATGCGCACAGGGCTTTTTAGAAGCGTAGCCGGTCGAGAACGAGGAGGGTGCCTTCTTATCGGGAAAGACGACCGTAGCCTCGGTCACAGTATACGACATGGCAGGAACCGCTACTCATCGTCGTCGAGCATTGCGGAGCCATCGATGGCATAGAGCTCGTCAAACCCATCATTTGCCGGCTGCTCCCCCAGTGTCTGGTCAGTAAGCTCAACCTCGGAGGGTGCATCGTCGTCATACTCAAGACCGCAGGCAAGACGAACCTTATGCTCGATCTCGTCGGCGCAATCGGGGTGCTCGCGCAAGAACGTCTTAGCTGCTTCGCGGCCGTTGCCGAGCTTATCCTCGCCGTACGCAAACCACGAGCCCGTCTTTTTGCAGATGTCGTATTCGACAGCCATATCCAGAATCGAGCCCTCCTTGGAGATGCCCGTCCCGTACATGATGTCGAACTCGGCCGAGCGGAACGGAGCAGCCACCTTGTTCTTGACCACCTTGGCGCGCACGCGGTTGCCAATGACCTCGTCCTTGAGCTTAATGCTGTCGATGCGACGGATGTCGATACGCACAGAAGAGAAGAACTTAAGCGCACGGCCGCCCGTCGTGGTCTCGGGGTTGCCGAACATCACGCCGATCTTCTCGCGCAGCTGGTTAATGAAGATGCACGTCGTATTGGACTTAGAGAGCGAGCCGGCGAGCTTGCGGAGCGCCTGACTCATCAGACGTGCCTGCAGGCCAACCGTGGTATCGCCGATTTCGCCCTCGATCTCGGCACGCGGGGTGAGCGCGGCGACAGAGTCGACGACGATGGCATCGATAGCGCCGGAGCGCACGAGCATGTCGACGATTTCGAGCGCCTGCTCACCCGTATCGGGTTGGGAAATGAGCACCTCGTCGATATCTACTCCAATGCGCGCGGCATAGGTGGGGTCGAGCGCATGCTCGGCATCGATAAACGCCACAACGCCACCCATGGCCTGCGCCTCGGCCAAGATCTCGAGCGACAGCGTGGTCTTACCGGAGGACTCGGGGCCGTAAATCTCGACGATGCGACCACGCGGCACGCCACCGATGCCCAAAGCGGCATCGAGCGACAGGGCGCCGGTGGGAATGGCCTCGACCTCGAGTTCGGGGCCACCGTCGCCATACCTCATAATGGAGCCCTGACCGAACTTCTTCTCGATCTCGGCCTTAGTGGTGGCGATCATCTTGTCGCGCTCTTTACCCGTCGTACGTGCATGGACGGTACGTACAGGACCTGAATTCTTGGCCATGGAAAGCCCTCCTCTTAACAACCTGCATCGATAATAAACGAACGGCTGTTCGTGGTCAACCGTACGGATACATCATATGCAGGCCATCATTCCAAAACCCAACCAAACGCCGACCAAAAGCTGACCAAATGCTTGACCGCAAAGAAACCAATTGGAACAAATCAAGCGAGAAAAGGCCTACGAACAGCACAAACTCCAAAAACGCCAGAGGTCCCCATCTCCACAAGTAAGGGGCCCGAAAGCCCCTTACAACACGCCTATTCCATAGAGTCGAGAATGCAGGCCATGCGTCCCAGTGCCTCCGTGACCGCATGGGCACGAACACACGAACGATCTCCCTCGTAGCAGCAACGCATGGAATCCACGACGGTCATTCCTCCATCGGCCGGACGATACGCCCAGCCGATATAGAACGTTCCAGCAGGATCGTGCTCGGTGCCCCCGCCGGGACCGGCATATCCCGTTGCACTCACGGCGATATCACACCGGTACAGCTCCAACGAGCCGGCAGCCATCTCGCGGGCCGTCTGATACGAAACCGCGGTATAGCGATCGAGCGTTTCTTGCTCAACACCCAGCACGCGATGCTTAATCTCGTCGCAGTACGTCACCGCGCCGCCGCGCAGCACCGCCGAGGCACCGGGGATATCGGCAATTGTCGAGGCAATCATACCCGCGGTCAACGACTCAGCCGTCGATACCGTCACGCCCAATGCGCCCGCACGCTCGACAATAGCGCGCGCCAGCCCCTCATTGTGCGTGACAATCTGTTCAAAAGAGTCCGTCATACCTACCAGGACCTAGACCGAAAAGACGATCTTGCGGCAGTTCCAGAAGTACTGAGCGCCCGAGATAACGGTCAGGATGACAGCGATGACGTACAGGAAGCGCGACACCGAGTAGATACCGAGCATCAGCGTCGCCGGGCCAAGGTGAAGGCCCGCCATCGCAAAGACGCACAGGTAGCCACAGATGGAGAACATCGTGGTCGCCGTCTTATACTTACCGAGCTTGTCAGCCGCGATGACCACGCCGGCAGCGCTCGCGACCATGCGAAGGGCGCTTACCAGCAACTCACGGAACAGGATGATGAACACGGACCACACGGAAACCGCGCCAAAGTCCAAAAACAGGAGCAGGGCCGAGAACACCAGCAGCTTATCGGCGATGGGGTCCAAGAACTTGCCGAAGTCGGTGATCTCGTTGCGCGAACGCGCCAGATACCCATCGACCTTATCGGTGCACGACAAGATGACGTACAGAATAAACGCAGCGGCGGCAAGCGGGCCGTCAAAGATGCTCCAATCTGTACCTGCAACGCTCGTATGCGACAGGGCAGAAACGATCATAAAGACCGGAATAAAGACGATGCGCACGCACGTCACGATGTTGGCGGGCGTCCAGACACTCGTCAGTTCCTTATTGCTCTCGTTAGCCACGACGCTCTCCTACTCCACAACGTGACCGATAAGCTCGTAGCAGAAGCTATCGGTAAACTCGACGGTCAAAATATCGCCAACGGACGCCTCGCTGGCATCCAGGTGCACCGCGCCGTCGGAATCAGGGGCCTGGAACCAGGCGTGACCAATGAGCTCGGCGCCATCTTCGGTCTCCTCGATACCGTCGACGATCACCTGGGCGCGCTCGCCCACGTGCGCGGCGGTCGCGGCAAAACCGAGCGACTCGGCCAGGTCCATAGCCTCCTGGGCGCGCTCGAGCTTAACGTCCTCGTCGACCTGACCCTCCATCTTGGCGGCCAGGCTGCCCTCCTCCTGCGAGTAGGCAAAGACGCTCGTGTAGTCAAAGCCCACGGTATCCATAAAGTCGATAAGATCGCGGAACTCGTCGTCGGTCTCGGTCGGGAAGCCGACCATGGCCGTAGAGCGGATCACGATACCAGGGATGCGATTGCGCAGGTCGCGGAACAGATCCTCGAGCTCCTGGCGTGAGCCAGAGCGGCGCATGGCCTTCAAGATGCGGGCGGAACAGTGCTGAACGGGGATATCGATGTAAGGCAATACCTCGGGCGTGTCGCGAATGGTCTCGATAAGCTCGTCGGTCATACCCTCGGGCTGCAGATAGAGCACGCGCACCCAGACGTTGTGCGGACGTACGGCTTCGGCGACGGCGCGCAACAGCTGAGCCAGATTGCGCGGCGAGCCCGCGGCGACGTCCTCATCGGCAAAGTCGGTGCCCCAGATACCCGTGTCCTGACCGATCAGCACGATCTCGCGCACACCGCCGGCAACCAGGTCACGCACCTCCGAAATGATGCTCTCGGCATTGCGCGAATGATAGCGGCCGCGAATGTAGGGAATCATGCAGAAGCTGCAGAAGCGATTGCAGCCATCGGAGATCTTCACGTAGGCGACCGCGCCCTCGACGGTACGCTTAACCTGAGGAATATAGGCGGCAATCTCGCGCTCGATACCCAGCACGCCGTCAATGACCGCCACGATGCCGTCCTCTTCGTCGGCCTTCACAAAGGCAGCGACCTCGGGCAGCTCGTCGGGCAGGTCATCGCCGTAACGCGACGGCACGCAACCGCACATGACGATGGGACAGGAGCGAACGCCGTCCTGAACCTCGTTGGCGAGCTCGAGTGTGGTCTCGATGCTCTCAGACGTTGCGGAGGCCAAGAACGAGCACGTGTTGACGATGGCGATGTCGGCATCCTGCGGATTGAATGCCTCCTCGTAGCCCGCGGCAGTCAGCAGCGAGCGCATGCGGTCGGTATCAACCTCGTTTTTTGCGCAACCGAGGGTGATGTAGAGCACGGAGCCCAACGGTGTATCCATGTTGGAGAGCGGTCCTTTCGAATGAATTAACGGTAGTTGGTAAACTGAAGCGGCTGGCCGTAGTCCTGGTCGCGCAGGAACTGGATAACAGCCTGAAGCGCATCTTTAGAGGCCGAGGAAACGCGCAGTTTATCGGCCTCGATGATTACCTTAACCTTGAGTTTTTGGTCCTTGACGTCCTTGTTGATCTTCTTGGCGGTCGTCTGGTCGATACCCTCCACGATATGGCCGAGCACGCGAACAGTACCGCCCGAGGCAGCCTGCGGAGCATCCCAAGAGACAGCCTTGAGGTCGATGCCGCGCTTGATGAGCTTAGAGCTCAGGACGTCGATAATCTGCTTGGAGACAAAGTCGGCCGGAGCGTTAATCGTAAAGAGCTTGTCGCCCTTCGAGAGCTCGATCGTGGCGCCGGAATCCTTAAGGTCATAGCGCTGGGAGATTTCGCGCGTAGTCTGCTGGAAGGCGTTGTCGACCTCCTGCATGTTGACCTCGGACACAACATCAAAGCTGGAATCTTTAGCCATGGTTCATCCTTTCGCTTGCGAGCGGTCTAGTAGCTATCGTACGAATAATCGGTAGAATCGGTCGTCGTTTGACCGTCGGTGACGGTATCGGTGCCATCTGCAGACTGGGCATCGGTGCCGTCGGTACCATCGGTTCCGTCGGCACTTTCGGTGCCATCGGTGCCGTCGGAGCCCTCGCCGTCCTTGGCGTCGGTGGTCTCCTTCTTGGGAACGGTAATGGTCACACGAGCCACGCCTGATGTCTTAGTATCGTAGCGGACCTTTTCGCCGTTCTTGGTGACCGTGACGTCGGAAGGCTTGGACGTAGTGATTTCAATCGAAGACTCGGGCGTGTACTCCTGCTCAAAGGGGCCGGTCGCCTGGGCGCCATAGACCGACTTACCGTCGACCTTGACTTCTATCCACGCGGTCTTGCCCTTGGCGACAGAGACTTTGACCTTCGTAACCTCGTTTTCGCCCTTCTTGGTTGTCTTCTTAGCGGTTTCTGAATCAGTCGACTCGTCCGTGCCCTCATCGGCATCTTCGTCCTCATCAGCCGTTACAGTCTTCTTGGAAGACTTCTTGGTCGTCGTCTTGGTTGCCACAGGGGTCTCGGGCGTCGATTCGGGAGTCGAAGAGCCGCAGCCGCGCAGCAAGACCACAATGAGCACGATGAGCAGCAGCGCAACGGCACCGATACCGGCATAGACGATACGCGGATCGAGTCCGTTGTTCTGAGGGGCACGCACGCCACCGCGCCCACGGTTGGATCCGCCACGACCACTGCCCTGAGGCATACGTCCGCGATTGTTGTCGGGACGACCGCGATAACCGCCCTGGCGCTGCATATTGCGCTGACCCGAACGAGGCGCGAGCTCGCTACGGCCCTGGTAGTTACGCTGTCCCGAACGCGGGGCGGAGGAGCGCTGGCCAGACGGTTGCGACTGCGAGCGGAGACGCGGCGTCACCTGCGTAGTATCTGCGTCTGCATAACCGCCGCGAGCACGACCGGCAGAGACACCACGGTAGCCACGATCGGAATAGCCGCCATCGCCGTAGCCGACACGGGGATCGCGCGCCACGCCGCGGGCAGCGGGAAGCGCACGATCGTCGGGCGTAGGCGTCCTGCGGAAACGATCGCGCTGAGAACGGATTTCCTCACTGGACCCCGTCTCGGTAATATAGCCAGCCTGCTGCGGACGCTGACCATAACGCGTTGAGCGACCGCCCTGAACCATCAGAAAGCGCCCGTTATCCACCGAGGAACGCGAATTGACATAGCCGGCGGCGTCCTGAAAACGACCGCCCTGCTGCGACGTCTCACGCTCGTATGCCATCAGCTCGTCAAAGTAGGCATTGACGACCTCGCGCGGATTGAGGCCCAAAAAGCGTGCATAGCTCGAAATCATGCCCTGCGCATAGCCGCGCGGGGGCATCGAAGCAAAGTTACCGGTCTCGAAAAACTCGATGATCTGCGGTCTGATTTTGATGGTGTTGGCGACCTGCTGAATGGAAAGGCCCATTCGGCGACGTTGCTCGAGCAGCATGTCACCAAAGCGTACAGCCATCAGAATCCTCCAAACTCACGATCTTCACGTGCCATCTCGGCGTCGACGGATTCAAGCGCAGCAAGCCCCTCCTCGTCCAGAAGGACCTCGCGCGGCTTGGAACCGTCGGGCGGTCCGACGACACCCTTTTCTTCCAGCATGTCCATAATACGCCCGGCACGCGCATAGCCAACCTTGAGGCGGCGTTGCAGGCCAGATGTGGAGCCAAGCTGCGATTCCACCACAATATGGGCAGCTTCCCAAATAAGCGGATCATCATCCTGTGGCTCGGCAACACCGGTCCGGACAATACCGCCACCGCCCGCCATAGACATCGAGGCGGGAGCCACGGCAGAAAGGATCTCCTCGTGGTAGTCCGGCTCACTCTGAGATTTGACGAACTCGACGATCTCATTAATCTCGTCATCCGAAACAAAGCAGCCCTGAATACGGCGAGGCTTGCCCCAATCAACCTTCGAAAACAGCATATCGCCCAGACCGGTGAGCTTTTCGGCGCCCATCTGGTCGATGATGACGCGAGAATCGATGCCCGTAGCGACGTTAAAGGCAATACGGTTGGTGATATTGGCCTTGATGAGACCCGTCACCACGTTGGAACTGGGCCGCTGCGTGGCCACGATAAGGTGGATACCGGCGGCACGGCCCAGCTGGGCGATACGCACGATCGACGCCTCGACATCCTTGCCGGCGACCATCATAAGGTCAGAAAGCTCGTCGATGATGATGACCAGGTAGGGCATCTTTTGCGGCGGGTTGTCGTAATGCTCAAACTCGCCGGCGGCCTGCTTTTCGTTATAGGTCGAAATCTTACGGACGTTGAGACGTTCGAAGACCTTCAGGCGGCGCTCCATCTCGGAAACGGCCCACTGCAGGGCGCTTGCGGCCTGCTTGGGCTCGGTCACGACGGGCACATAGAGATGCGGCAGACCGTTGTAGCCCGCGAGCTCGACGCGCTTGGGGTCGACCATGATCAGGCGAACGTCCTCAGGAAGCGCGCGCATGAGCAGGGTCGTGATGATGGAGTTGATCATGACCGACTTACCGGAACCGGTGGTACCGGCGATCAACAGGTGGGGCATCTTGGCGAGGTCGGCAACGACCGGCGTACCCTCGGCATCGCGACCGATGGCCAGCTCGAGCGGGCCGCCCTTCACATAGGGCAGCACGTCGCCCAGATTGACGTTTTGACGTTTGCGGTTAGGGATCTCGATACCCACAAGCGAAGTACCGGGAATCGGAGCAAAGATACGCACCGACTGGGCGGCAAGCGAAAGCGCGATATCGTCCTCGAGGCTCGAGATCTTGCTCACGCGCTCGCCTTCGCCGGGCTGCAACTTAAAGGTCGTCACCGTGGGGCCGGCAATCCAGCCAACCACGCGGGCGCTTCGGCCAAACTCAAGCAAGGTCGACTGCAGCGACTCGGCGGTCTGCTCCAACTCCTTGTCCGAAGACGCGGAAGACGCCGACTGCGGGTTGGCATGCAGAATCTCGAGCGGAGGAAGCTTGAGGCCGTCCTCTTCGTCGCTCTCGGCATCCGCAACGGCTTTATCCGCTCCCCCATCGCTAGCTGCCGGTGCTTCGGCAGCGCTCGCAACAGACGCGTCGGTAACCTTGGGATGCTTGAGGAAATCAGGAATCTGCGGAGCGGCCGAAACCGGATTCACGTCAAACGGCGGCTCGGACTCATCGACCTCGGCGGGATTGTCTTCCATCGAAAGCTGGCCGGTCACCTGCCCGCGTTTGGGATGGCGACGCGGCAGCAAGGTTGTCTTAGCGGTCTCGAGCGGAGCCTCATCGCCCTCGTCATCGCCCTCGGTGAGTTCGATCTCACTATCGGACCAGGACGGATCAGGCTCGCTCGTATTGAGTTTAGGCGCGGCTTTGCCCTTCTTGGCGTGACGGCGCGGCAGCAGCGTCGTCTTGGCGCGCTCGGCCTCCACGGCCTCGGACACATCGACAAACGGATCCTCGTCCTCGTCGTCTTCGTCCAGAACAGGATCGACGCCATCGCCCATAACCGTGGTCACAGCAGTATCGGAGCCCTTTTGGCGCAGGATGCTCAGGTGCGAGTGAGCGACACCGGGAACCGAAAGGGCCTCGTCGTCGCCCCAAGGGCTAGCGTTGACATCGGCGCGGCGGCGCTCGGCAAAATCGGCCGCACGGTCACGGGCGGAGCGCAGAACGCCGCCCACCGAAAAGCCGATAATAACCAAACCCACGACGACAAGGCCCAGCAGGACCACCATCGCAATGGGTTTACCCAGGGCATTTTGCAGCGTGCTGGCGACAAAGGCACCAATGTAGCCACCCGAGGCAGAAAGGTTCTGCGGCGTGAACATAAGGGCGCTCGAATCGCTCGTGCCCGGTACCATCAAAGACAGGATGGAGACCACGGCCACAAAGACCACGGCACCGCCGGCAACAGAACGCACGTTGAGCGGAGAATCCTCACCCAAAAAGAGCGTGGCGGCAAACAGCAGGATGACGATCGGCAGCACATAGGCACCCAGGCCAAAGCCCAGGTGGTAGAAACCGGCGACCGCGGCCGTCACGGGCGCGGAAGCCGGCGAAATCACGGCAATAAAAGACGCGATGGCCAAAACGGCGATAACGACGCCAGCGATATCACGGTTGGCCGAGGGCTCGACCAAGGGTTCGAAATCGTCGAACTCGTCCTCGTGACCCTTATTGGCACGCAGATGGGAACCGGCACCCTTAGCAGATGCCGGTTGGTTGTTGGCCTTATTGCCTTTGGCGTTTTGTGCAGATCCGCGCGCCAAACTAAACCTCCATGACGACCGGGATGATCATCGGGCGAGTGCGCGTACGACTCCAGATAAAGTTGGAGAGCGAGTCGCGCACGGCCTTGCGAATGGCGTCGGAACCGCTGCTGGTGAAGCTGAACTTGCCCTTCTCGATCGTCTTCATGATGGACGCGGAGGCATCCTCGGAGAACTGGTCGTCGATGGCAAACGAAACACCGCGGCCCGAGAACTCGATGGCCTCGATCTTCTTGTGCTTGAGCGAGACGATGGCGACGGCCGTGACCATACCGTCATTGGCGAGCTTCTGACGATCGCGCAGGACGATGGGGTCGGTATCGCCGATGCGCAGGCCGTCGACGTAGACGACACCGGACTCGACGGGCGTGCCGCGCTTGACGATGCCGCCACGCATCTCGAGCGTGTCGCCGTTATCGAGGATAAAGATGTGATCATCCTTAATGCCCATCTTACGGGCAAGCTGGGCATGGGCACGCAGGTGCACGGCCTCGCCGTGAACCGGCATAAAGTAGGTGGGCTTGGCCATGGCCATCAGAAGCTTGAGCTCCTCCTGGCTGCCGTGGCCCGAGACATGGACGAGGGCGCGATTCTTATCCCACACGTCGCAGCCAAGCTTGGCCAGGCTGTTGACGACCTGCTGCACGGCCTTCTCGTTGCCGGGAACGGGCGTAGCGGACAGGATAACGGTATCGCCCTCGTGGATGGAGAGCGTCTTGTGCTCGCCGTTGGCCATGCGGGACAGGGCCGACAGCGGCTCGCCCTGAGAACCGGTGCACATGACGACGATCTTGTCGTCGGGCAGGTTATCGATATCGAAGGCATCGATAATATCGGCATCGTCGATGTTGAGATAACCCAACTCACGCGCCACGCGTGTGTTGGTGAGCATCGAGCGGCCGGTCACGACGACCTTACGACCGCACTTGCGGGCGGCGTCGCAGATCTGCTGCAGACGATGGATGTGGCTCGAGAACGACGCGACGAACACGCGGCCCGGGGCGTTCTTGATGGCGTGCAGCAGGTTGGGGCCGACCTCGGCCTCGGACTTGGTAAAGCCAGGAACCGTGGCGTTGGTGGAGTCGGAAAGCAGTAGGTCGATACCCTGCTTGGCAAAGCGGCTGATGGCGGCATAGTCGGGCGTGACGCCGTCGATGGGCGTCTGGTCGAGCTTAAAGTCGCCCGTGTGCATAACGGTGCCCTGGTTGGTGCGGATGAACACGCCCAGAGCACCCGGAATGGAGTGCGTCATGGAGAAGAAGTCGAGCGAAATGCCACCGAGATTAACATGGCTGCCGCCCTTGACCTCGCGGAACTTGGGCGCGCGGATGCGGAACTCGGAAAGCTTGCCCTCGATAAAGCCAAGCGTCAGCTTGCTCGAGAAGATAGGCACCTTGTTGTTGAGATCCTGCAGCAGGTACGGAAGCGAACCGGTGTGGTCCTCGTGGCCGTGGGTGACGACGATGCCGCGGAGTTTCTCCTCGTTCTCCAAAACATACGTATAGTCGGGAAGCACCAGGTCGATACCGGGCTGAGAATCGTCGGGGAACATGAGGCCAGCGTCGACGAGCACCATGTCGTCGCCGCACTCGAAGACCGTCATGTTCTTGCCGATGCCGTCAAGGCCGCCGAGCGGAATGATCTTCAAGGGAGATGATTTTTTAGCTGCCATAGGTTAGTGTTGTTTCCTTTCTTCGAAACGGGTCTGAAACAACCGACGGGGCGCTTCTGGCAAACCGACCGCCGGGCACATACAACAATGCATCACAGAGTCGATGCAGTAACCACAGTATGATACCCATTTGCACAACAACAGACCACCCATGCATCAAAGCCCCATCTGAACTGGTCTATCCCGCCGGTTTCCCGTGGGGCGGGCACTGATGAAGTTTCCTGCTCTACAGTCCTGCTCACGACGGAGGCCACATTAAGTGGCCTCCTGTTCGTGCGGAACTCGCGATAAACTTCATCAGTGCCCGCCCCACGGGAAACCTGCCAATAAGGGACAGGTTTATATTGGTAGGTTTTATCTGGAGAAATGCTGCTACATCTGTCTAAAGATCTGAAATCTGACAACTGGATAGAATGTCAAACTCAATAGCGAGCGGAACTAACCAGCCCTTTTGC
>OMNT01000530.1_pt1 | contig 40411 bp, 32 predicted proteins | sample 1672551 | NCBI WGS metagenome assembly OMNT01 (sample SAMEA3136698, study PRJEB25190) | human gut metagenome | reverse complement strand
TTGAGAACTCAAGAAAAGTCCTGCTGCTAGGCAACAAGACTTTTTCGACAAGCTGGAGCGCGTAGTCCGCGCTGATCTTTGCGCGCAAAATTTCAGAGAACCTATTTCACAGACGCATCCCGTGCGTGGCATCTCCGCGCCCACCGTGCGTCTGTTTTTCGTGTCTCTGCGCAGCGCGAAAGGGGGCGGCGTCCATGCGTAAACTCAGCAGAAAAATTTTGAGCGCGCTGCTCGCGCTGGCACTTCTCGTCAGTCTCCTCCCCGCAGGCGTAGCCCCAGCGCAGGCAGCAGACAGCGGCTATTCCTTCGACGTTGCCACAGGCACGCTGACCATCACCAGCAAGGATGGCATCAATAATTTCAAGAAAACCATGAACGATGCTGAAAAAGCACAGATCAAGCATCTTGTCGTGGAAGGCGATAACATAACATTTCCTTCTAATTTTTCGCCGAATGATACTCCGTCCCTGGTCGCCCTCCAGGTGACGGGAGATAATATCGTTATCGATTACAACGCTTTTAGGAATTCTTCCACACTGACCACGGTGGAGATTTCAGGAGAGGGTACTAAAATTGTGCAGAATGCTTTCCAAAATTGCACAGCCTTGCGAACGGTTCAGATCACAGGCAGCTGTGATACGATTGGGGCCTACGCTTTTTCTGGCTGTACAGCGCTGACCACGGTAGTGATCAAGCTTTGTAAACGTGCTGGGTCGGATCTTTTTAACGGCTGCACCAATATCAAATCTCTGGTTTATATGAGCACACTAGGCCCAGGGGATCCTAGTCAGGCTTTCTATTCTATCCCTAAAGAAGCAACCATTTTGCTGCCGGATGATTACACTGGATCTTCATTCCAGGACAAACCTAAGGCAAAATACACGCTGGATGAAAAAACAGGCGCACTGACCATCACCTCTGTGCCAGAGGGCGCGACGACGATCTATTATCCGTCGCAGATGGGAAATGTGACGATCACATCGGTGCAATTAGCCAATGGCGTTCTTGACGACGTCAGCCTGGAGTCGGTCGAAGTGACCATGGATTTACCGAAAGAGCCAGAACAGATCGATTCCTGGCAGTATGTCGACAGTGGGGAGCTTGGCGAGAACAACACACTGAGTCTGACATTCTTCAACCCGCCAAGCATGGAGTATGTGGAAGGCTTGCTGCCAAAAACCATCACTGCTACCGTGAATGGGAAGGATGGGGAAGAGGAGAAAACTCTCAACCTCATATGGACATCTGATGACACATATCCAACGGAACCTACCTACGAGGTGTTTGAGAAATCCTACACCTATGTTGCCAGAGTCCCCGGCTATTCTTTCCCAGAGGGCACTGCGCCAACCATTACCATCCAGCTGAAGAGCGAGGACGAAGCGCTCTACAAGCCTGGCGCTGTGCGCGAGATCACGCTGAATGGCTCGATGCCGAAGGATGAATTTCTGGCTTACTTGCCAAGTGAGATCGCCCAGATAGATGCCAGTGGCAAAGTGACATATGTTCCTGTCACCTGGGAATGTTTAAGTTATTCTTACGTAAACTCGAATAGCACGACGACGATCAAGACTGGCGGCGACTATGAGTTTGAAGCTACAGCCAAGAATAAAGGAGATAAGCTTAGCTCTAACGTCACCTACACCCTGCGCGCCAAGCAGACCATGATCGAGATGCGGATTTCTCCGAACTGGAAGGTACAGAAAGTAACCACCCGCTCTGGCGAGAGCGAAGGGAAGATCACCTGGACGGATAAGAACGGTGAAACCTACAACATCACCATCGATGGCTATGAAGATGATTTCAGCGGGAACGAGTATATTTACATCGATCCCAAGAATGCACAAAAGGTCCAGAGCATTTCTCAAGGATCTGATAAGGGCAAGCACGTTTACCGTGTGGAAGTGACCATCGAAGGCGAAAACGCCGAAAACGCCGAGCCAGATCTGAGCAGCACCTATGGGTACCGCTATGTGGAGGATTATGATAACAAGAATACTGTCTCAGCGACATCATATTACCCAGAAAGCTATCTGATCGACGCAGAAAAAGGCAAGGCTACCTTTGCGATCATGACCGTCATTGATAGCGATGGAATCGTGACGTTCAATTTTGGCAATGGATTTATTTTCCGTGACAGCACAGAAACACAGCACACATTCACCCTTGATGGTTCTGTTGGAAACGGCAGAAGCTATACGATGGCCCTTGTGGATGACAGCGACAAAAACAAAACAGAGACACAAGTTTCCAATCTTGGGAAAACATTCTTCACCGTCACCCCGCCAGATAATGACCACGCCTGGGCAGTGATGCTTATCCCGACAAAAAAACTGGAGAACGCGGGAAGCAGTTCCGGCGTTACCATTGATACATCGTGGGACAGAAATGCGATGGTCTATTGGAACCACGGTTGGCGATATTTCGAAGAATCGCTGTTCAAAAACAGCGAGGATCAATTCTCATTTGCGGCGACTTATATGAGTCAGGATGTAACCGCCGTTATCTCTGAGATCACGCTGGCACCGTCGGCGGATAATCCGACATCTGTCGGCAAAGACGGCAATGCATCACTTTCTGTAAAGACGAACTATAATTGCATCGCCAATGATGCGAAGATCAGCTATCAGTGGTACCAGTGTGATGCGAATGGCGAAAATGCAACGCCAATTTCTGACGCAACCTCCGAGACCTACACGCCACCAACGACAACCGCAAGCAACTATTACTACTACGTCACCGCGAAATTTGAGCCATTCACCGAAACCAACGGCTACGTTGATGAAAACGAAAACGTCCTGCAGGACTACGATCCTTACGGCTGGGCGTCGGATGCTGAGACGAAAAGCCCTGTGATGACCCTCACCGTTGGCGAGGAGTCTTCGGTAGAAGTGGATGAGAAAGAGAATACGTATGACTACGGCGACACGATCTCGTTCGACTATGTGAAAGTGAATTTCGGCGACAGCGCCAGCAGCGATGAAAAAGGCAAGATGAGCATTTATCGCGTGAGTGATGATGGCACAGAAACGCTGTTGGGATCGAAAGAAATTTCGAGCGGTGAAAAATGGAGCTTCATCTACGACACAGCGGAGAAAGGCCTGTCGATCGGCGAGAATACGGTTCGCATTAAGTTTGAAGGAAATGAGACCTACCTTCCTAGCGAAGACACACTGACCATCACCTTAGAGCCAAAAGAAGTGCAGGCTGTCGTGACAGATAAATCCATCACCAAAGTGTACGATGGCACCAACAAAGCGACAGTAAACCTCGGCTTCGAAGCTGGAGCGATCCTTGATGGCGACAACGTTACCGTTTCTGCGCCAGATGCCACCTATAGCGATGCGAATGTTGGTGACAACAAGACCATCACCCTCGGCAATTTGAGCATCGCTGGCGACGATGCAGAATGGTACACAGTCACAGCGCCAACAGAAACGATCACCGGCTCCATTACACCAGCCGATCAGACCGCGCTGACCATCTCCGGCCTGCCAGATAAAGTGTACGTTGGCGACCAGTTCACCCTCACAGCCAGCGGTGGTACCGGCGAAGGTGCGCTGACCTGGCAAGTTGTCAGCGGCCCTGCCGAGATCGACGCCAGCACAGGCGCAGTGCGCGTTACTGGTGAAGGGCAGATCAAGATTCGTGTCACAAAAGCAAAAGACGCAACCCACAGCGCTACCAGCGCAGAGATCACCTTCACCGCCAACGAGATCCCATACACCGGCAAATACAGCTACGAGATCTCGACGGATATCGGTGACAATGGCGCGATCACCGTCGATCGCTACGCCACCGAAGGCGAGCGCGTGACGATCACCGTTTCGCCAGACGAAGCCTACAAGCTCGATGACCTCAGCGTCACCGCGCATGGCAAAGAGGTAACGCTCACTGATAACGGCGACGGGACATTCTCTTTCACGATGCCAAGCGGCGATGTACGAATCACCGCCACATTCGCAGAAGATCCTGACTGGACGCCAGATGAACCAGAAGAACCAGCCACCGATGTCAGCGACCTCTTTATCGACATCGCACCGGATGCGTGGTACAAGGACGCGGTGCAATACGCCTACGACAATGGTCTGATGACCGGCATTTCTGCGAATGAATTTGCGCCAGAAGCAACGACAACGCGCGCGATGATCGTTTCTATCCTTGCGCGCCTGGAAAATGTCACCAGCGCTGAATCAGCAGGCTTCAACGACGTCAACGACGAATGGTACGCCACCGCAGTCAACTGGGCGGCGAGTGTCGGCGTTGTCAATGGCTACGAGGACAACACCTTCCGACCAAACCAGCCAATCACCAGAGAACAGCTCACCGCGATCCTGATGAACTACGCCAGCTACAAAGGCGAGGACGTGAGCGCCCGCGCTGATCTCTCAAACTACATCGACCAGCCAAGCGTATGGGCAACAGAAACCATGCAATGGGCAGTAGCCGAGGGCTTGATCAGCGGCGTAACCGCAGACCAGTTGCAGCCACAGGGCAATGCAACCCGTGCGCAGGTGGCAGCCATCCTCGAGCGATTTCTCGCTCAATGATTAATGATTAATGTTTAATGAGTAATTGATGTTGGCTACTGAGAAACACGACGCGTTGCGTCGCGCTTCTCGGTAGCCTTTTTATTTTATTGGCGAGCGTGCGCACACCACAAATTTTTCCCGCTTTTTTTCGAAGAAACAAAGCCACCACCATTAAACATTACTAATTTCTAATTAATCATTGAGAGATAATCATTATTCATTGCTAGCGAGCGAAGCAAGCTGGCCCCGCAGGGCTCATTAATCATTTGCGCGCGAAGTGTGTAACGTTATGGAGAAAATATCAAGATTCCTTCCGGCGCGTTGACAATTATTTGCAGATTCGCTTATAATCTAACCCGGTTAGCAAATTGTGAAAGGAGGATGCAGATGGCGACGCAGGAGGATATTGAGCGGCTGTTTGCGCTCTTTTGCGAGGCGCATCCCCAGGATTCGCTGCGGGAGATGGACAAAACCTCTGCTGGTCAGGGCGCGGTGCTGCGCTATCTGGCGTCGGTAGAAGAGCCGGTGACCTCGGGGCAGATCGCGCAGGCGCTTGGCGGCAGCACAGCGCGCATGGCGGTGCTGTTGAAAAAGCTGGAGGCGAAGGGGCTCATCAGCCGCACGCCTGGCGAAAACGACGCGCGCACAACGGTGGTGCGGCTGTCGCAAGCGGGCTGGGAGAAGGTGAACGCGGTGCAGCGCGATATTTACCAGATCCTGGGCACGCTGATCGACGAACTCGGCCTGGGGCGGATGCTGGCTTTCGCGGAAACGGCGAAGGAGATCCGCGTGATCTGCGAGCGGCTGCAGATGCCGGTGGCGCAGGAGCCTCACGAGGAGTAATTTTTTTGTAGAATTATCTAACCGGGTTATGGAGCGCCATCCAAGAAGCCGAGCCGAAAGGCGACGGCTGATTGGCTAATGGCGCCCATGCGAGGCCGGCCCAAGAGAGCGAGACTAATGTCAAAACTCGATTGGCTGCCGGCTACTGCTGGGATTTTTAGCGATAAAGGAGAAGGATATGCTGAAATTATTAGGGAAATTTACGAAGAAGGAGTGGCTGCTGGCGGCGCTTTCGGTGGCGTTTGTGGTGGTGCAGGTCTGGCTGAGCTTGACGATGCCGGATTACATGCGCGAGATCACGATGCTGATCCAGACGCCAGGCAGCGAAATGCCGGAGATCCTCTCGGCAGGCGGGATGATGTTGGCCTGCGCGCTGGGGAGTCTGGCTGCGTCGGTGGTGACGGCGGTCTGCGCGGCGCGCATTGGCACGTCGTTCAGCGCGAATGTGCGCCGTCTGCTGTTCGCGAAGGTGCAGGCGTTCTCGATGGAGGAGATCGGCCATTTTTCCACGGCGAGCCTGATCACCCGCTCCACCAACGATGTGACCCAGGTGCAGATGCTGATCGTGCTGGGGCTGCAGATGCTGATCATGGCGCCGATCATGGCTGTCTGGGCGATCTGCAAGATCGCTGATAAGCAGTGGGAGTGGACGATGTCCACGGCGGCTGCGGTGGGCGTGCTGCTCATCGTTGTGCTGGTGGCACTGGTGCTGGCGCTGCCGAAGTTTCGCAAGCTGCAGCAGCTGACGGACGATCTTAACCGTGTCACCCGCGAAAATCTCACTGGTCTGCGCGTGGTGCGTGCCTACAACGCGGAGGATTATCAGGAGCACAAGTTCGATCTTGCCAACGATAATCTCACGCGCACGCAGCTTTTTGCCCAGCGCACGCTGGCGTTTCTGATGCCGAGCATCCAGCTGATCATGAGCGGGCTGTCGCTGGCGATCTACTGGATCGGCGCGGTGCTGATCGATGCGGCGAACATGGTTGGCAAGGTGTCGCTGTTTTCGGATATGATGGTGTTTTCCCAGTACGCGATCCAGGTGGTCATGAGCTTTATGATGCTGGTGATGATCTTCATGCTCCTGCCGCGTGCGCAGGTTGCTGCCAAGCGCATCAACGAGGTGCTCGCGACGGAGCCGGCCATCCACGACGGCACGCGCACAGAAGGCGCAGAGGGCCACGCTGGCGAGGTTGTTTTCAAAAACGTCAGCTTCCGCTATCCAGACGCGGAGGACAGCGTCATCGAGAACATCTCCTTCACGGCAAAGCGCGGCGAAACGATCGCTTTCATCGGCGCCACTGGCTGTGGTAAGAGCACGGTGGTGAACCTGATTCCGCGCTTTTACGACGCCAGCGAGGGCGAGGTGCTGGTGGATGGTGTGAACGTCCGCGAATACACGCAGCAAGCGCTGCGCAACAAGATCGGCTATGTCTCGCAGAAGGCGATCCTTTTTGCCGGCAGTGTGCGCGACAACATCAATTTTGGTGACAACGGCCGCGGCCCGATCTTGGGCGAAATGGTGAAGCAGGCAATCGCCACCGCTCAGGCCACAGAGTTCATCGAGCAGATGGAGGATGGCTACGACGGGCGCGTCTCCCAGGGCGGGGACAATTTCTCCGGCGGGCAGAAGCAGCGGCTCTCGATTGCGCGCGCTGTGGCGCGTCAGCCGGAGATATTCATCTTCGACGATTCGTTCTCGGCGCTGGATTATAAGACCGACCGCACTCTGCGCGCCACCCTCGACCGCGAATGTGGCGATGCCACGCGTTTCATCGTGGCGCAGCGCATCGGCACCATCCGCGATGCGGATAAGATCATCGTCCTCGACGAAGGGCGCATCGCCGGCATGGGCACCCACGACGAGCTTATCAAAACCTGCGAGGTCTATCAGCAGATCGCCCTTTCGCAGCTTTCAAAGGAGGAACTGGCATAATGGCACATTCTCACAACAAACGCCACGGCGGTTATCGCGGCCATAACAAGCCAAAGGACCTCGTCGGCACCTGGAAAAAGCTCCTCGGCTACTGCCGCAGATATCTGGCTGTGTTTATGATCGCCATTCTCTGCGCAGCAGCGGGCACTGTGCTGACGCTGATCGGCCCGGACAAGCTTTCGGATATGACCGACACCATCACCGCCGGCATCACACCGAACACTGAGGCGCTCACGGAGCTCACCGAAGCTGTCAGCGAAAACGCCAGCGCGAATATGCAGGAGGTTTCCACGGCCATCGCCGCCAATCTCCAGAGCAGCACGCCGAAAGCCATCACTGTGAACGGCTCGGAGATCTCCCTCGCTGACCAGCGGCAGACGCTCTCGCTTCTGAGCGGCTTGGATGATCCTGACGCCGCCACGATGCAGGAGACAATGGAGCAGCTGCCAGATGCTGTGACTGCCGCTCTCTACAGCGACGTCACCATCGACGGCCAGACCATCAGCGCCGCCGATCAGCGCGCCGCCATGGAGATTATGTCGGGCATCGATCCGGAAGAGAGTGAGGACGCCCTGGAAGCGATGGATAAGCTGCCGGATTCTGTCTACAGCCTGATCGCGCCATCCATCGATATGGACAAGGTGCAGCGCATCGGATTCATCCTCGTCACGTTCTACGCGCTGAGCTATCTTTTTTCCGCTATCCAGGGCTGGATCACCGCCGGCGTCACCCAGCGCGTGTCCCAGCAGCTGCGCGGCGATATTTCGCGCAAGATCAACCGCCTGCCGATGGCCTTCTACAACCGTACTTCGACCGGTGATATTCTCTCGCGCGTCACCAACGACGTCGACCTCATCAGCCAGTCGCTGAACCAGAGCATCGGTAACCTCATCACCTCTGTGATCCTGCTTTTCGGCAGTCTCTTGATGATGCTCATCACCAATCTTTGGATGACCCTCACCGCCATTCTCGCCAGCCTTCTCGGCTTCGTCGTGATGTTTGCGATCATGGGTCGCAGCCAGAAATATTTCGCGCGTCAGCAGCGCCATCTCGGCGCTCTGAACGGCCACATCGAGGAAATGTACACCGGCCACACCGTCGTCAAAGCCTACAACGGCGAGGCCGCTGCACAGCAGACCTTCGATGAGATGAACGACAAACTGCGCGAGAGCGGCTTCCGCGCGCAGACCCTCGCTGGCATGATGATGCCTGTCATGACCTTTGTCGGCAACCTCGGCTATGTCGCCGTCTGCGTCGTCGGTGGGGCCATGGCGCTGAACGATATGATCAGCTTCGGCGTCATCGTCGCCTTCATGATGTACGTGCGCTACTTCACCCAGCCGCTGTCGCAGATCGCCCAGGCTGTGCAGAGCCTGCAAAGCGCAGCTGCCGCCGGTGAGCGCGTCTTTGAATTTCTCGAGGCAGAGGAGATGCCCGACGAATCCGGCAAGAAAAGCGATATCGGCGCAGTGCAGGGCACTGTTGACTTCGACCATGTGCGCTTCGGCTACGAGGACACCGACAAGATCGTCATCCACGATTTTTCCGCCCACGCCAAACCGGGGCAGAAGATCGCCATCGTTGGCCCGACCGGCGCTGGCAAAACGACGATGGTCAATCTGCTCATGCGCTTCCACGACATTCAGAGCGGCGAGATCCGCATCGACGGCGTGCCAACGAATGAAATGACGCGCGAAGCTGTGCGCGAGCAGTTCTGCATGGTGCTTCAGGATACCTGGCTCTTTGAAGGCACGCTGCGGGAAAATCTCATCTACTGCACAGAAAACGTTAGCGACGAAAAAATGATCGCCGCTTGCAAGGCCGTCGGCCTCGACCATTTCATCCGCACCCTGCCGAAGGGCTACGACACCGTCGTTGGCGACCAACTCAGCCTTTCCCAGGGACAGAAGCAGCAGCTGACAATAGCACGCGCGATGATCGCCGACAAGCCGATGCTCATTCTCGACGAAGCCACATCTTCTGTCGACACGCGTACCGAGCAGCAGATCCAGTCGGCGATGGACAAGCTCATGGAAAATCGCACCTCCTTTGTCATTGCGCATCGCCTTTCGACCATTCGCAACGCCGACCTCATCCTCGTCATGAACCACGGCGACATCGTCGAAAGCGGCACCCACGAAGAACTCCTCGCTAAAGGCGGCTTCTACGCCGATCTCTACAACAGCCAGTTTGAGCAGGCTGGCTAAGCAGCGAATGAAACAAAAGAGCAGCCATGACCAGCGCGATCATCTGCGCTTGCCATGGCTGTTTGCCTGTGATATGATGCTTTGTAGGAAAGGATGGCGAGGACGATGGATGATACAGGCATCAGCGCGCGTGTGATCGAAGAGATCCGCCAGCTGGCAGAAAAGTACAGCATCGAGCAGGTGCTGCTTTTTGGCTCGCGGGCGCGCGGCGATTATCGGCGCACGAGCGACATCGACCTTGCCGTGCGCGGTGGCGATGTCATGCAGTTTGCGCATGCTTGCAGCGAAGAAACATGGACGCTGTTAAAATTTGACATCGTTGATCTTGGAAGCGACGTACAGCCAGAGCTTTTGGCCGCGATTGAAAAGGAAGGAAGGGTGCTCTATGAAAAAGTGGGATAATTTCCAGGCGTCATTGAAAAATCTCAGCGCCATCTATGACGAAAAGCCGCCGTATGACGTCGTCACCCTCACTGGCATGGTTGCGCTGTTTCAGATCTGTTTCGAACAGTCCTGGAAAGCGATGAAGGAGATCCTCGAGGAACAGGGCTACACAGAATTTGCGCTGGGCTCGCCAAAACGCGTGATCAAAACAGCGTTTGAAGCCAGAATGATCACCGAAGAAGATGTTTGGCTGGAAGCCCTGCAGGCGTGCAACAATGTGGCGCACAGCTACAACGAAAGGATCGCCCTGTCGATCGTGGAGCAGACAAAAGAAAGTTTTTACCCGATGTTCTGTGCCCTGTGCGACGAGATGGCGCAGAATTGGATAGAATAGCAACAAAAATTCCCTCGATGTTGAACAGAAGGTACACATTGAGGGAATTTTTTGTTGTTACTTCAGCGCGTCTGGATTCAGGCACTGCAGATCTTCTGGCACGAAGAGGCCGTCTTTGCGGATGAGCTCGTCGTCGAAATAGATCTCGCCGCCGCCGTATTCTGGGGTTTGGATGAGGACGAGGTCCCAGTGGATGGTGGAATTGTTGCCATTTGGCGCGTCTTCGTAGCAGCTGCCTGGGGTGAAATGGATGCTGCCGCTGATCTTTTCGTCGAAGAGGATGTCTTTCATCGGTTTGGTGATGTAGGGATTGACGCCGATGCCGAGCTCGCCGATGTAGCGCGCGCCCTCGTCGGCATCGAGAATGGCGTTGAGCTTCTCTGTTTCATTGGCAGTCGCCTGTACGATCTTGCCGCGCTCAAATGTGAAGGAGACGTGCTCAAAAACGGTGCCCTGGTAGAGCGACGGTGTGTTGTAGGTGATGATGCCGTTGACACTTTCGCGTACAGGCGCGGTGTAAACTTCGCCGTCAGGAATGTTGCATTCACCGGCGCATTTCACAGCAGGAATGCCCTTGATGGAAAAGCGCAGATCAGTGCCAGGCCCGATGATGTGGACGCTGTCGGTGCGTGCGAGCCGGCCGACGAGGGCGTCCATGGCGGCGCTCATTTTGGCGTAGTCGAGGTTGCAGACGTCGTAGTAGAAATCCTCGAAGGCGCGGCTGCTCATATTTGCGAGCTGGGCCATGGAGCCGTTTGGATAGCGCAGCACGACCCATTTGCTGTTGTTGACGCGTTCGTCGAGCACATCGGCGTAGGCTTTGTTTTGCAGCGCGATGCGCTCTTTTGGCACGTCGGCGTTTTCCGAGATGTTGTCACCGGCGCGCACGGCGATGTAGGCGTCCATGCCTTTCATCTGTTCGAGCAGGAGCCCTGCGTTGAAGTTGAGCTGTTCTTCGGTGACGCCCATGAGCAGCGCGCGGGAGAGCTTCGCGTCTGAGAGCCGCAGATATGGATAGCCGCCGACGGCGTAGACTTCTTCAATGAGGGCTTCGGCGAGGGGATAGGCATCCTGGCCGGAAATTTCGATGAGGATACGTTCGCCTTTTTCAAGATGGGTGGAGTAGTCGATGAGCTTATGGGCAAGTTCTTTGGTACGTGGGTCCATGAAATGATACGTCCTTTCTATAATTAGTTCCAGAGGGATTTATCCAGGGCGCGATACTGGATCGCTTCGGCAATATGCGGCGCCTGGATCTGTTCGCTTTCGGCGAGATCGGCGATGGTGCGCGCCAGCTTGAGAATGCGATTGTGGGCGCGGGCGGAAATGCCGAGCTTTTCAAAGGCGCGCTCGAGCAGCCGCTTACAGGCGGCGTCGAGCTGGCAGTAGGTTTGGAGGTGCGCCTGCGTCATGTTGCTGTTGCAGTAGATGCCGTCGTCCTTTGCAAAACGTGCAAGCTGGATGTTGCGGGCGCGGATGACGCGTGCGCGGACCTGCGCCGACGATTCTTCGCGGGTGCTGTCGTCGTAGAGATCGCTGAAAGCGATCGGCATCACCTCGAGCTGGATGTCGAAGCGATCGAGCAGCGGGCCGGAGACTTTGCGGCGGTAGCGGGTGATCGCGGCGTCTGAGCAGGTGCATTCGTGCTTCGGATCGTTGAGATAGCCGCAGGGGCAGGGATTCATCGAAGCGACGAGGAGAAAATTGCAGGGGAAGGTGAACTGGGCGCTTACGCGCGAGATCGTGACGATGCCGTCTTCAAGCGGCTGGCGCAGCGCTTCCAGCACGTTCTTCTGAAATTCCGGAAATTCATCCATAAAGAGAATGCCGTTGTGCGACAGGGAAACCTCGCCAGGCCCCGGAACGCGACCGCCACCGATGAGGCTGGCCTGCGAGCTGGTGTGATGTGGTGCGCGGAACGGGCGCTCTGTGACCAGCGGATGCTTTGCGCTGAGGAGTCCAGCAACGGAATGGATCTTCGAGCATTCCAGACATTCGCCAACGGACAGCGGCGGCATGATCGATGGCAGCGCACGCGCCAACATGGTTTTACCAGCGCCTGGCGAACCGATCATGATGAGGTTGTGGCCGCCGGCGGCAGCGATCTCCATGGCACGTTTGGCCTCGTGCTGGCCTTTGATATCGGAAAAATCGATGCTTGTCTGCGGCGCTGCTGCCAGAAGACTGGCAATATCCGGCTGGGGCAGTGGCTCGACGCTTTCCGGGCACATGAGAAAATCGACCACGTCCTTGAGCGTGGTAAAGGCGTAGGTGGTGATGCCGCTGATCGCCGCCTCGCTGCCATTTCCTGTCGAGGTGATCAGGGCTTTGCCGCTGTTTTTCATGGCCATGGCCAACGGCAGCACGCCTTTCACTGGACGAATGCTGCCGTCGAGTCCGAGCTCGCCGATGAAGAGAAAGCGGTCGAGGATTTCCAGCGGCGCTTGCTCTGTCGCAGCGAGCATCGCGATGGCGATCGCCAGATCGAAGGACGGGCCTTCTTTTTTGATCGAGGCAGGCGCCAAATTGATGACAATGCGCCGTGGCGGAATATCAAAGCCCTGGTTTTTCATCGCCGTGCGGACACGTTCCTTGCTCTCTTTGACAGAGGTGTCCGGCAAACCGACGATCTCCCAGGACGGCATGCCGCGGCTGGAATCGATCTCAACCTCGATAGCGTCGGCAGCAAGACCGCTCAGGGCGGCGGAGTGGATTTGTGCGAGCATGGATCATTCCTCCTCTGATGGTGTGATGCGATAGTGTTGCCAGAGATCCTTGTCGATCCCGCTCATGATGCGCTCCTTGATGCGGGGATTGCCGACGGCGAGCGACGCCAGCAGATCTTTCGTCTCGCTGCGCGTGGTGTGACCGTCGGCCGGACATTTATTTTTCACAAGCGGCAACGCCAGGCGTGCGCCAATGCGCGTGATGTCAGCTTCGCTGACGTAGACAAGGGGACGGATCACCGTGACCTGGCTGCGTGTGAGATAGGAGCGCGGCGCAAAGGTGTGGACGCGTCCTTCGTAGAACAGGCTCATGAGGAGCGTTTCGATGCAGTCGTCCATGTGGTGGCCGAGCGCAACCTTGTTGCAGCCGTTATCGTGCGCCCAGTTGTTGATGGCGCCGCGGCGCATGCGCGCGCAGAGGGAGCAGGGATTTTTCTCCTTGCGTTCTTCAAAGATCAGCGGGCCGATCTCGCTTGGGATGATCTCCAGCGGCACGCCCAGCCGATCACAGAACGCAGCCATCTCGCTGTAGTCGTTTCCCCAGCCGAGGTCCAGCGAGACAGCGCGCAGTGAAAAATCGCAGGGCAGCGTGCGCTGGAGCACAGCCATCGCGTAGAGCAGGAGCGTGCTGTCCTTGCCGCCGGAGAGACCGACAGCGATGCAGTCTCCGTCTTCAATGAGGCCAAATTCGCGGCTCGCTCGCCGCATTTTGGCAAAGAGGTCTTTGTTGTATGGTCGCCATTCACTAGCTTTCAATCGCGTCACAACTCCTTTGTTGGGATATAGCTCCATTATACACGGTTCGTCCTCAGAAAGAAACAAAGCAACAACAGTTCCCGCAAAGTCTTGAGGCAGCGGCTGCGATATTTTATAATATTTTGAAAAGGAGGGAATACAGTGAGTAAAATTGACTTCATGAAAAAGATCTTGCGACACACCGCTATCCTTGGCATCGCCAGTGCGCTCTTTGTCGGTGCTGTGCTGGCAGAGGATGCGCCGTATAAAACCGGCGAAGAACCGATCGCGCCGGGTGTCGTTCATGAATCGCATTATTGGAACACAAACTATGGACCGATCCGTTTTGAGGTGCTGGAGTGTGATCTCACAAATCCAAACCTGGATCTGCGGCTTGTCGCCGGTCAGGGAGAATACACAGAGCGCGCCACTGTGCCGGCCATGGCGCAGAACACCGGTGCCGTCGCCATGATCAACGGCGACTTCTTCAATATGGCGCTGCAGGGATCGCCGATCGGCCCGTCGCTGGTGAACGGTCAGCTTGGCTCCTCGCCGGCGGTCATTGAGGGGATCTATTCCCTCGGGATCACCGCTGATAACACCGCGATCATCGAGGCCATGAGCTACAATGGCAGCGTCACCGCCGCCGACGGCGCAACATTCCCGATTGACGGGCTCAACAAGACCTATTATTGGCACGATCCGTCCGGGCAGGAAAGCCACACCAATACCATCCAGATGTACAACGACCTCTGGGGCTCCAGCTCCCGCGGCCATTCTGACAACACAGAGCTATTGATCGGCGCCGACGGTACCGTTGAGCAGATCTCGCGCCGTTCGACGTTCCCGTTTGAAGTGCCTGATGGAAAAACCATCCTGCAGGTCAACGGCATCGGCGAAACCTTCATCGACGCCCATTGTCCGATCGGCTCCAAGGTGCAGATCACGTCTCAAGTCCTGCCGGATCGCAACTGGAAATTCCTCGTCGGTGGTCACGCGCTCCTGGCAGACAACGGACACATGGTGCCATATTATAAGGATCTGAGCTCGCTGGCCGGAACGCGCGCGCGTACCGCAGCAGCGGTTTCTCAGGATGGGAAAACCCTCTGGCTCATCACCGCCGAAGGACGTACCAACCGCAGCGTCGGCGCGCAACTTTCGACGATGGGCTATTTCATGGAATATCTCGGCGCCTGGCGCGCCGTCAATCTCGACGGCGGCGGCTCCACGACGATGGTCGTGCAGCACCTCGGTGAGACGACGCTCTCTACCGTCACCGCGCCGGAAGGAAATGGCATGCTGCGTCCGGTTGTCAACGGCATCGGCATTTACAACAGCACGCCAGTTGGATCCGTTGCCGGATTTGTCACCAGTGGCCCAAGCGAAATGGTTGTTGGCGAAACGCGGAGCTTCGGCGTGACGAAGGCCTGGGATGCCAATTACCACGCACTCAGCGTCAATGCTGCTGATTACAGCATTACCTCTGCCAATGGCATGGGCGCTGCAGCAGGCTTGAATTACGTTGCTCTGCAGCCTGGAGCAGAGACCGTCAACATTACAAGCAGCAGCGGCGCAACTGTATCGCGCAGCGTCAACATTCTCGGCGAAGAAGGGCTCACCAGCCTGCGCGTCGAGACCGATCAGTTCATGGTCAGCGATGGTTCCGTCGTCCATGCGACGCTCTACGGTACCAAGACCGACGGCACAGAAGTGCTCCTCGATCCACGCGTTGTGAACTGGAGCGTGGAAGGCTTCAGCGGCAGTGGTTCGAATGGTTATCTGACTATCGACGCTACCGGCGATGCAGCGAACGGAAAGGTCGTCGCCAGCCTCGGCAGTCTGCGTGGCGAAGCCCTGCTCGGCAACAATTCCTACAACCTGCTCGATCTCTATATCGACAACACCACCTATTGGCTCAACGGCGACAGCTACAGCCTCGACCAGCCGCCGATCATCGTAGAGGGCCGCACAATGGTGCCGCTCAGACTGATCACCGAAGCCCTCGGCGGTCAGGTGACGTGGACCGATCATGAGACGCCGATCGCTATCGAGTATGGCGGCCACCACATTGCGCTCACCGTTGGCGATCGGGCCGCCACAGTCGACGGCAACACCGTCGAGACGGACGTGCCGGCGCAGATCGTCGGCGATCGCACACTCGTGCCGATCCGCTTCGTTTCTGAGCAGCTCGGCATGGACATCGTTTACGACGACGCCAGCCGCTGTGTCAGCATTTGCGCGCTGAAATGATTTCTGAATTGAATGGAGGAAAATGATGACCTTGCTTCGCCTGATCCTTGTGGTGCTGGGCTGCCTTTGTCTGGCGCTCGGCACCCTGGGCGCATTTCTGCCTGTGCTGCCGACGGTGCCGCTCTATCTTCTGGCAACGCTCCTGTTTGCTAAGAGCTCAGAGCGCCTGCACCGCTGGTTCACTGGCACCAGTCTTTACAAAAAGAATCTGGAAAGCTACGTCCAGGGCCAGGGCATGACCTTTGCCACAAAGCTTCGCATCACCGTCACCATTACCATCAGCATGGCCATTGGCTGCTGGTTCGTCAGCCATCTGCCAGCGGCGCAGCTCGTTCTCGCCGTCATTTGGATCTGTCTGATGATCTATTTCTTCGCATTCGTGAAGACGAAAAGAACCGTAGAATAAAAAACAGAGGCCCAATCCTGCGAGGATTGGGCTTCTGCATTTCTCTGGATAGTATTGCTCATTTCATTTGCTTTGCGCGCACCTGGATGAGCTGGGCAGCGATGGAGATGGCGATCTCTGCCGGCGTTTCGGCCTGGATGTCGAGACCGATCGGCGAGGTGATGCGTGCAAAATCGTTGTCGCCATAGCCGTATTCCTCGCGCAATTTCTGATACACGCCGGCTTTTTTGCGGGCGCTGCCGATGACGCCAATGTAGCTGGCTGGCGTGCGCAGAAGCTGCGCCTGGATGACAGCGTCGAAAGCGTGGCCGCGTGTCATCACGCAGGCGTAATCCTCGGCGGTGACGGTGATCGCTTCGTCAATGTGGTTGAAATTGACGAGCAGCACCTCTTCGGCATCTGGGAAAAGCGATTTCTGCGCAAATTCCTCACGATCGTCCATGGCGACACAGCGGAGTCCCACATGAGACAGCACAGGCACCAGCTCCTGAGCGACATGCCCGCAGCCGAAGACGTACACACGGCCGGCGCTGCTCACCTGTTCAATGTAGTAGGAGGCGCCGTCCAGCTCGACGAGCAGCGGCTTGCGCTTCAGGTGCGCAGTGAGGGCTTCCGGCATTTCAGCGCCGGTAAAGCCATGGCTGCGGTCGTATAACGCCATGCTGCCTTCTGCAGAGACAGCGCAGATCAGCCAGAGATCTCCGCCGGCCTGGAAGCGTTCTGCAGCCGTTTCAAAGAGCGCGCGCAGCGCCTGATCCTCGGCAGAGAGATAGGTGAAAAATACGCGCACATCGCCGCCGCAGACCATGCCCAGCGCCTGCACATCGTCCTTGGTCAGACTGAAATCATGGGCGCGCGAGGCTTTTTCCGCGATGACCTTCTGGGCGATCTCAATCGAGCGGTGCTCCACAGCGCCGCCGCCGATGGTGCCGTAGAGGCGTCCATTTTCGCCGACGAGCATGTGGGCGCCAGCGCCGCGCGGGGTTGCGCCGCTGGAAGCGATGACGGTGACGAGCGCCAGATCTTCGTTGTTTTTCAGGTGTGATGTTGCGGTCTCAAATAAGATCCTCATTGTATGAGCTCCTTTCCACAATAGGTGTTGATGGTTTCCTGTAATATTCTGGTCGTCTGCCAGCGTTTTTCCCAGGCAGCCAGCGCTTCCTGGCTCTGACATTTTTTCCTGCTGGCAGCGAAACGTTCTGCGAGGGGTACGCGCGCTGCGCCCCGCAGGCATTTGTCTGCGATATAGACAATGCTCGCTTCGTCCAGCGCTGACGTTTCCAGATCGTGGTGCTGGCGAATGCTCTCGGCAACTGTTGGATAGCCCAGCTTTTCCAGCCAAATTGCGCCAAGCTGTGCGTGATCTGCGTGGGTGCGCGCAATATCGTGCAGAAGCGCTGCCTGTGCGAGCAGCGTGGTGTCAAGGGAGAGGGGGAGGGCGGCGGCGATCTCCAGCGCGAGGGCGCTGACGGCTTCACAGTGGCGGATCACCGGCTCCGGTGCAACCTCCTGCAAAAGCGCCAGACAAAGCGCGCGGTCCAGCTCCGGATGCGGCTGGATCGGCGCAGGATCGGTAAGGCCAAGCGCATCCTTTTCTGCGGTCAGATGCCAGTAGCCGCCGTACGGAAGCTTGAGCAAAACGGCGCTGCCGGTGAGCGCGCGCAGAAACACATCGATCACGCCCTTGTGCGCAATGATCGCGATGTCCCCTGCGGAATCCTGCAGGATCTCCGCCACAGCCGCCGCAAAGCGCGCACATGCATGTGTCAGATCTTCGCCGCCAGGCATGGTGCGCGTGGGATCTTCGCCGCGTCTGGCGTATTCCTCCGGCCAGCGCTCGGCGATCTCTGCAAAGGAGAGACCGTCCCAGAGCCCCGTCGCCTGCTCTGCCAGATCGTTTTTTACAATCGGCTTGTCGCAAAGATAGCGGGCAGTGTCATAAGCGCGGCACAGCGGACTTGTGTAAACAGCTGTCAGCGCCGTCTGCGCAAAGGCGCGTGCGAGCAACACGCCCTGCAGCTGGCCGAGGGGACCCAGCGGCGTGTCGGTCTGTCCGAGACAGATGCGGCTGGCGATGGGAAAATCCGGATGACCGTGGCGGATCAGATAGACGCTGCGCATTAAAGATCATCCCCAAAATAATGGTCGTAACGGCTGGCAGCATAATCCTTGATATCTGCTACAAACTGGCGATAGGCTTCCAAAAGCCTTCTGCCGTTCGCTGTGAGATGGCTGCCGCCGCCGCCAGCGCCGCCCTGCACACGATTCAGCACCTCGCCCTTTGTCTGCGACTCCAGACGCCGGATCATATTCCAGCCGGTGGAGTAGGAGATCTGCATGCGTTTACAGGCGATGCGCACCGAGCCGGTCTCGTCGATGAGCGCCAGCAGCATGGCCATTTTTTCATCGAAAAATGGCAGCTCGCGGGTGAGGGTGACCTTGATCTCTGTGCGCGCCAGCTGCTTGTTGTGATACTCCAGAAGTGCCTGATAATCCTGCGGCGTGTCGGCATCGTGAAGAATACCGGCGTCGCGCACCGGCACATGGCAGACAGGCGCGTCCAATGCATTGATGGCGCCGCGCAGGCCGCCTTCGCCAGGCCAGTCCAGGATCGCCGGAATCAGACGGCTGGCGAGGAGAATGGGATGGCCTTCTGCGCCGCTGCAGACAGGGATGGCGATCTCTGCCTCTGACGCAATGAGCGCGCGCACTGTGCCGGCAGTAAAAAGCGGAATGTCCACCGGGGTGAAGAGGACCCGGTCGCATTTGCTCTGCAGATAGTCCAGGCCAATTTTCGCAGAGGCGAACATATCCGTAGATTCGTAGTCGTTGTTGCGTAAAAAGACCAGGCCATTGTCGCTCAGATGTCTTTCCAGCATGTCGGCGTTAAATCCAGTGACGACGACGATGTGATGAGCGCCTGCCTGACGCAGCGTGGCGACGATGCGTTGGGCGATGGAAATGGCGCCGATGCCCATCATCGGTTTGAAATCGCCCATACGAGAGGACATGCCGGCAGCGACGATGACGGCGCCGATGGTTGCTTCCGCATGAGGAGCCGCTGTTTGGTATGTAGTCGCTTTATGTGCGTGCATGGTCAAACCTCCAATCGATTTTGTGTAAGCGCCGTTATTAATAGCGTCCGAATGTGCAGTTTGGAAAATGGCAGCTGTCGCACATCTGACAGAGTCCGCCTTCTCCCAAACGGATCAGATCGTCCTTGGTCAGCGGATCGCCGCAGAAAATCTGTGGCAGGAGCACGTCGAACATCGTCGTCGGACGGCTGATGGCAGCGCCAGGAACGCCAAGCAGCGCAGCCTGATCGAGATAGGCCACCAACGTCATATTTCCTGGCTGAGAAGGAACGCCATAAGAAATGATCTCGGCGCCCATTTCGCGGATCGCGCTCGGCGTCAGATCGTCGGGATCCACAGACATCCCGCCAGAGAAAATGAGAAGCTCAGCGCCTTCTGCCAGAAGCGCGCGCCCGGCGCCAACGATCATATCCAGCTCATCGTCGCACACATGAACGCCGAGAATCTCTGCTGGATAGTGGGCAAGCTTTGCTCTGGCGACGCGCTCAAATTTATCTTTAATGCGGCCGTGGTAGATTTCCGAGCCTGTGATGATGATGCCGACTTTCAGCGGCTTGAAGGGCCGCAGATCGTACAGCTGCTTGTCGGCGCAAAGCGCTTCTGCTTCAGCGATCTGTCGCTCTTCTGTGACGAGGGGAACGATGCGCATGGATGCTAGACGATCACCAGCTTTCACCGGATAATGATCCGGCAGCGTCGTGATCGTGATATCGCCGATGCGATTGACAGCTGCAAGCAGCGCCTTGTCGACGCGGAACATGCCGTCCTGATCGGCGAACAGCTGTATCTTGCCCTCGGAAATGCTGCCGTAGTGTGCGCCATCCACAGCTGTCATCTGGCTCAGTCTGCGCGCAGCATCCTCTTCGTGGATCTCGCCTGCGTTTTCTTCCCAGATAAAAACATGCTGCTTGCCGATATCCAGAAGCCTTGGGATATCCTCCTGGGTGATCACATGACCGCGCTTAAACGCTGCGCCTTTAAAGCCATCCACCATCGCAGTGATGTCGTGGCATAACGTCATGCCGATCGCGTCCTGTACCTTGACCTTCTTCATGATTCCTGTCTCCTCCGTTTCTGTACTGAGATAATCAATTTAATAGCATAATATTTTCATTTGGAATGTGTAGTACGATCTCGCTTGCGCGCACGCTCTGCCACAAAGCCTTGTCCACCTCCCAGCCAAGCGGGGAAGCGTGGAGAGCGCCTTTTGCGCGCACCATGATCGTGTAGCTGAAGGGATTTTCGATCTCCTCGAGGACGACAAAATGCGTCGCATTCGGCCCGTCGCCGTAAAAAATATCGTGCATGCGGATGCCAATATAATGAAAACCAGCAGGATTTTGCGCAACATCGAGGGAGATGTCCCAGTCTGTCGCGTGGATCCGCTGTGCGCTGTTCGCTGTGAAGCCGGAAATGTTTTTGCAGCCGGTGAGGATCGCCGCCTGTCTGGTGGATGGATCGCGAAATACGTCTGCTTTGTCGCCGCAGACATCCAGCTTGCCATTGCTCAGGATGGCGATCTTATCTGCAAGGCGGAACGTTTCGTCCCTGTCGTGGGACACCAGGATGACCGTTTTTCTGAAATCGCGTGCGACTTCTCTGAGCTCGCGCTCCAGGCGAAAGCGCAGATGCGTGTCGAGGGCAGAAAACGGCTCGTCCAATAGCAGGATTTCCGGATCAGACACCAGGATGCGCGCCAAGGCAGTGCGCTGCTGCTGACCACCGGAGATCTGTGACGGATAGCGGTGGGAGAGGTCGGTGATCTCAAAGCGTTCCATGATCTCTGCAACTTTTTTCTTTTTTAAGGCGGCGTTTTTTTCACGGCGTGCGCCCATGCGGATGTTATCGAGCACCGTCATTTGCGGAAACAGCGCGTAGTTTTGAAACATATAGCCAACGCGGCGTTCCTGCGGCGGGAGATTGATGCGATTTTGGCTGTCGAATAAGACCTTTTCATTCAATATGATACAGCCATCGTCAGGCTTTTCGATCCCGGCGATACATTTCAATGTCATGCTTTTGCCGCTGCCGGACGCGCCAAGGAGGCCCATCACCTCGTTGTCAGCCTGCAGATGAAGGTCCAGAGAGAAGTCACCAAAATTTTTCCTCACATCGATTTGAATGGTCATCTAGGCTTCCCCCAATCGCTGCCGCTGGTTCTTCTGTGTTTTTTGCTTTTTCTCGAGCAGATTCACAGCCAAAAGCACGACAAAAGAGATCGCCAAATTGACGAGCACCCACTTGAAGGCGAGCGCGTCATCGTTGGTGCGCCACAGCTGATACACCGTCGTTGAGATCGTGGCGGTGCGCCCTGGCGTGTAGCCAGCGACCATGCTCGTTGCGCCGTATTCGCCCAAGGCGCGTGCGAACGCGAGCACTGTGCCAGCGAGAATTCCCTGCTTGCAGTACGGCATGCGAATGTGCCAGAAGATAAATGTGTTAGAAAGTCCCAGCGTTTGTCCGGCGTAGGCCAGATTTTCATCGAAGGACTCAAAAGCGCCGCGCGCCGTGCGATACATCAGCGGGAAAATGACCACTGTCGTTGCGAAGATTGCTGACCACCAGGTCATTGTCATCTTGATGCCAAACACATCCAGCACAAAGGAGCCGAGAATGCGGTTTGGCCCTAGCACACGCAAGAGCAGATAGCCGACGACCGTTGGCGGCAAAACCAAAGGGAGGGTGAGCACCACATCCAGCACACCCTTCACAACCCGCGGCGCCTTGGCAATATAATACGCTGAAAAAATTCCCAGAAAGAAAATAATCACCGTACTGATCGCTGCAATGCGCAATGAGTTCCATAATGGGTACCAGTCCATGGTGCACACCCTCCCTTCAGATCAAATAAGCAATGTCGACAGATCATTCGTTGATGGCTGTGAAGCCGACTTCTTCAAATACTGCGTCCGCGTCGTCGCTGGTCAGAAAATCCAGATAATCCTTTGCAATATCCGGATTCTTCGATACGTTGAGAACCGCTGCCGGATAGATGACCTGTCCGCACATTTCCGGTGTTGCCGTGTCAACGACCGTCAGCCCTGCAGAATAGGCATCCGTTTGATAGATGATCCCGCAGTCAACAGTAGCCTCGCTCACCTGCGTGGTGACTTCTTTAACATTGGAGCCATAGGTGATGTTCCCGGCATTTGCCAGTGTCGCTTCGTCCAGACCAAGATAGGTCAGGATCTTCTGCGTGTACTGACCGACCGGCACATCGCTGTTGCCCATCGCCAGCAGAATGCTGCCATTTTCAAGGCCTGCCTTCATATCGTCGTAGGAATTGATATCCTTTGGATTGTCGTCAGGCACAGCCAGCGCCACCTTGTTTTCAAGAATGTCAAAGCGGCTGTCTTCCAGTACAAAATCCAGGCCTTCGGTGTTGACTGAAGGATCTGCGTTGGCATCCAGCTGATCCATCTGCAGCTGACCAGCAGAAATGAAAACGTCACAATCGGCACCTTCCTGGATCTGCGTTTTCAACGTTCCGGAAGAGTCAAAGTTCAGCACAACGTTTACGTTCGGATTTTCTTCCATGTAGGCGTTGCTCAGCTCAGTCAGCGTTTCTGTCATCGATGCAGCAGCGAAAACGACAAGCTCCACCTGGTCAGCTTCACTCGCTGCGGAAGCAGGAGCGCTTGACGAGGAGTCGTCGCTTGCGTTTCCACCGCAGCCAGCCAGCATGCTGCCAGATAGTAGTCCTACGAGTAACAGTGCGGTCAGTTTCTTTTTCATCTCGAATTCCTCCTTAGTTGATGATGCAAAATGTGCGAAATGATACGAAATGACACGAAACGCTTTGTGACTATTATTTTAATACAACTCGTATTTAATTACAACACGCTCCTGTATTAAATGGAAAAATATTTTTATAATTTTGAATCGCTTTACAATACCATCGCTCCATACCGAAAACTGCGCATTTGTGGAGACGAAAGGGGCCGTCTATCAAATGGATATAAGTTGACAAGATGCATCCATAAGGAATACTATTTGTATAAGAAAGAGAAGATTCATGCATTTCAGAAAGCTGGTGAGATTACGGAAGAGCAAGTTTTTGAGATTCGAGCAGAAGTTGTTACTGTTGAAGTGCGTGATCAAGTGACCGGTGAAGTTTACAGGCGAGAACTTCCAATTTCCTACTATGAAAATGCAAATTTTTTGCGATTATCAGGAGAAAATTTAGATGGCAGTTTGTCCCAGCTGGTGTTTTACACCGCCAGAGGACTGACGCGCATGAATGATCTCACCGGCAAAGGCCCTGATCATGACGATTGTGGCAATCACACAAACATGAAAGAAGAATCCGGTAATTAATCAGAACATAACTAGAGGAGGGACTTTCAGATGATTAAACGTACATTTATTGTCAACGGCGTAACGCGTCAGGTACTGGTCGAAGAAAATGAAACCCTGGCCAGTTTTTTGCGTGAACGTCTCCTGTTAACAGGTTGTAAGATTGGTTGCGGCCAGGGCCATTGCGGTGCTTGTAACGTCATCGTTGATGGCAAGGTGACACGCTCCTGCATTACCAAGCTGTCCCGTTTGCCAGACAACGCTGAGATCACAACCATCGAAGGTATTGGTACGCTGAGCGACATGCATCCACTGCAGGTTGCATGGATGGCACACGGTTGCGCACAGTGCGGCTTCTGCTCACCAGGTTTTATCATGACTTCCAAGGTGCTTTTGGACAATAATCCAAATCCAACTCGCGAAGAAGTACGCGACTGGTTCCAGCAAAACCGCAACCTTTGCCGCTGCACTGGTTATAAACCACTCGTTGACGCTGTCATGGATGCTGCCCGCGTGATCCGCGGCGAGATCACCAAGGAAGACCTTGTCTTCAAGCCAACTGGCGATTCCATCGTTGGTACCAGTTACATTCGTCCATCTGCAGCACAGAAGGTAACAGGTTCCTGGGATTTCGGTGCAGACGATGCGCTGAAGATGCCAAAGGATACTCTGCGTCTCGCGCTCGTGCAGGCTGAAGTCAGCCACGCGCTGCTGAAAGGTGTAGACACCTCCGAAGCAGAAAAAATGCCAGGCGTATTCAAGGTTATCACAGCAAAAGATGTTCCTGGTAAAAACCGCATCAACGGTCTTGTCATGCTGCCACTCAACAACAAGTGCGACGGCTGGGATCGTCCAATCCTCTGCGACGAAAAGATCTTCCAGTTTGGCGACGCCATCGCCATCGTTGCAGCTGACACCGAAGAACATGCGCGTGCTGCTGCCGCTGCGGTCAAGGTAGACATCGAAGAACTGCCAGCTTACATGAATGCGATGGATGCTATTGCAGAAGATGCGATCGAGATCCATCCTGGCACGCCAAACGCTTATTACGAAACCAACTGCATCAAGGGGCCGGATATGGATTTCGACGCGGCGCCAAATGTGGTTGAAATTGAATCGTATTGCTCTCGCCAGCCACATCTGCATCTCGAACCAGACTGCGGCTATGCATACATCGATGAAGATGGCATGCTGACGATCCACTCCAAATCCATCGGTCTGCATCTGCACATGCCAATGATCGCTGATGGTATCGGCGTTCCACTGGAAAAATTGCGCCTTGTGCAGAACCACACCGGCGGTACCTTCGGTTACAAGTTCTCCCCTACGAACGAAGCCATCCTGGGTGTAGCTGCGCTCGTTTGCCAGCGTCCAGTATCTCTGGTCTTCAACATGTACCAGAACATCACCTACACCGGCAAACGTTCTCCAGCATTCATGCATATCAAGCTGGCTGCTGACGAAAACGGCAAACTGCTCGGCCTCTGGGGCGACAACTACATCGACCATGGTCCATATTCCGAATTTGGTGACCTGCTGACGCACCGTCTCAGCCAGTTCACTGGTGCCGGTTACCACATTCCTACGATTCGCAATAAGAGCCAGACGGTATTCACCAACCATGCGTGGGGCTCTGCGTTCCGCGGCTACGGTTCGCCACAGTCCTTCATGGGTTCTGAAATCGCCATCGACGTGCTCGCAGCAAAGATGGGCATGGATCCGTTTGACATCCGCGAGCTGAACTGCTACAAGGAATCCGAACACTCCACGATCCCTACCGGCTATGAACCAGATGTTTACTGCCTGGAAGAAATGTATAAGGTTGCGCGTCCACTCTACGAAGCTGGGAAGAAACGCGTCGCTGAAAAGAATGCTGCATCCGACGGCCGCTATAAATACGGCATTGGTGTATCCAGTGGTGTTTATGGCAGCGGGCTTGACGGGGTCGACAGCTCTCAGGCATATGCTGAGCTGAACCCTGATGGCTCTGTAACGATGTACGTTTCCTGGGAAGACCATGGCCAGGGTGCTGATATGGGTACGCTGGTCAGCGCACACGAAACGCTGCGTCAGGCCGGGATCACTCCAGAACAGATCCATCTCGTGATGAACGACACCAAGGTGACACCAAACTCTGGTCCTGCAGGCGGTTCCCGTTCTCAGGTTATGACGGGTAACGCTTGCCGTCTCGCAGCAGAAAACCTGCTTGCAGCCATGAAGAAAGACGATGGCACCTATCGTACCTATGACGAAATGGTTGCCGAAGGCATCGAAACCAAGGTGCTGGGTCAGTGGGTTGCGACTGCTTGCGCAGATCGTCCAATCGACCAGGCAACCGCTCAGGGCGATCCATTCAGCGTTTATATGTACACGCTCTTCCTGCCAGAGGTTTGCGTTGATACAGAAACCGGTAAGGTAACAGTAGAAAAATTCACCTGCGTTGCTGACGTTGGTACCATCATGAACAAGCTCCTCGTTGACGGCAGTTTCTATGGTGGTCTCGCACAGGGGATTGGTCTGGCACTGTCGGAAAACTTCGAGGATCTGGAAAAACACACCACATTGCTGAAATGCGGTATCCCATATCCAAAGGATGTACCAGACGATATCGAGTTGCACTATGTACAAACCCCACGTCCAAATGGCCCATACGGCGCAGCTGGCTGCGGCGAAGCGCCATTGGATGCACCACATCCTGCAATCCTCAACGCTATTTACAACGCGACTGGCGCACGTATCATGCAGGTGCCAGCAACGCCTGATGTTGTAAAAGCAGCTCTGGATGAACTCAACTGAGTATTTTGTCGGTAAATAAATTGTGATACACTAAAAGAGGCGGGAAACCGCCTCTTTCACTTTATCTTCCATATCAAAGGGGGCGATTTCAATGACGATTGATGAACGTGCGTCAACCCATGTCTATCATCAAAAGCAGATGTTTTCGAAAGAAGAGCTGGCTGCCCGTGAACAGCTTTGTATTTACGAGGAGCCGGCATATTGCAATGCTGCCTGTCCGTTAAAGATCGATATGAAATCCATTCTGGCTGCCCTTGCGAAAGGCGATTTTGACAAGGCGTACGCGCTCTACGAAAAAAATACGCCTTTTCCGCATCTTCTGGCGGAAGGCTGTGAGGCGCCATGCGAAAAAGCCTGCAAGCTGTGTGAAGTGGGCGAGGGCATTGCTGTTGGACATCTGGAACGGGCGCTCACGGCTTATGGCACGCCTGCAAAGGCGCGCGGTGGACTTCGCATGAAGAAGAAAAAGAATGTAGCCATTGTCGGCAGCGGGCTGTTCACGCTCTTTCTTTTGGGCGAGCTGGCGAAGAAAAATTATCCGCTGGCCGTTTATTGCGCAGAACCTGATCTGAATACCTGGCTTGCTGCAGAGACCGGATTCGCAGGCGCGGAAACCGTGCAGCATACGCTGAAAGCGTTGGGAAAAATGGACGTGCAGTTTCATTTTAACGAAGTGCTGACGCCAGCGTTGTTGGACACGCTCCAGGAAATGCAGGATGTGGTGTGCGCGAGCATGGACGTCGTGCGGACATGTCTGCCGGAAGCAGAACCGGATCAGGCGCTGATGTATCTGGAAAGCCCGGCGCTTGTTTGTGGCGTCACAGATGGCGTTTTGGACAGCGCTTTTGGTGCGAAAAAAGCAGCGCTGACGGTGGACCGTCTCGCTCAAAAGCTGCATCCGTCCAACACACGCGGCGAGGAAGGCGCGGTGTCGACGCGGTTATATACGTCGCTCGATGGTGTCAGTGCCTCCAGCCAAATTCCTTGCGATGGCATCTACAGCAAAGAAGAGGCCATCGCAGAAGCAGCGCGCTGCATCCAGTGTCACTGCGATGAATGCATCAAGGCTTGCCCGTACCTCAGACATTACAATAAATTCCCGCGGCTGCTGACGCGAGAGATTTACAACAATGTGTCCATCATCATGGGCGATCATGTGATGAACAAGCCAATCAATGCCTGCAGCCTGTGTGGTCAGTGCAAGGTGGTTTGCTCGAATGGGTATGACATGGCGGAGGTTTGTCATCTGGCGCGACAAAACATGGTGGAAACTGGCAAGATGCCGCTTGCGCCGCATGAGTTCGCGCTGATGGATATGATGTTTTCCAATAATGAAGCGTTTTTGGCGCGTCCACAGGTGGGTTTTGACTCGTGCAAATATGTATTCTTCCCAGGATGCCAGATGACGGCGATCGCGCCAGCGACGGTGCGTGCCGCTTATCAGGATCTCTGCGCGCGTCTGGATGGCGGCGTGGGACTCATTCTGGGCTGCTGCGGCGTCATTGCCGACTGGGCAGGGCGCACAGAAATGTTTGAAGAAAACCAGGCGCTTTTGCAGGAAGCACTCGAAAAACTCGGTAACCCGACGATCATCTGCGCCTGCCCGACTTGTCAGAAAACATTGGACGGCATGGCAACGACGAAAACTGTTGGCATCTGGCAGACGCTGGAAGAGATCGGCCTGCCGGAAAATGCGCTGGATGCGCCGCGCGTGGTTGCGCTTCACGACAGCTGCGGAGCGAGAGGAGACGCTGATACGCAGAATGCGATCCGTCGTCTCGCGGAAAAATTGCACTGTGAGATCACACCGACGGTTTATGATGGCGATGCGTCGCCGTGCTGCGGTTACGGCGGGTTGACGCAGTATGCCAATCGCGAGGTGGCGCATGAGATGGCAGAGATGTGTCTGGCGCGTTCTGATGCATCGTATTTGACTTACTGCATGGCTTGTCGCGATCGCTTCGCACGCGAGGGACGGGAATCGATGCACATTCTGGAGCTTGTCTACGGCACCAGCGCCGATCATTGTCCAGATATCAGTCAGAAACGCTACAACCGTCTTGGCTTGAAACAGCAGCTCCTGAGCGAGCTGTGGGAGGAGGAATTTGCATTTATGAATGTTCCTTTTGATATTGAATACACAGAAGAGGCTGCGCGCGCTATGGATGACCGCATGATCCTCAAAAGCGACGTGGCCCAGGTGTTGACGCTTTTGCGTGAGACAGACGAAGCGGTGCTTGATGAAGAAACGGGGATCTCGATCACGCGTGCCCGTTTGGGAAATGTCACCTTCTGGGTGAAATACAAGGAAATCGATAACGGTTACTTGGTGGTTGGCGCATACAGCCATCGCATGAATATTGCACCGCGCAAATAAAGGAGGCAGTCATGACAGAGAAAAATTATTATACCATCGATCCTGAGGGCAAACTCATGTGCAAAAAATGTGGCGTGCCGCTGGAAAAAGGCAAAGCCAAATTCACCTATCTCGACAACGGCTTCCCGGTTGAGCTGCCAGTCTGCCCGGTGTGCGGATTTGTTTACGTGCCGGAAGAGCTGGCGCTTGGCAAGGTGCTTTCTGTAGAAAAAGCACTGGAGGACAAATGAAGGGGCACGTGGGCGGCGAGGCGCACAGCCGCTATCTGATGGAGCTTTCGTTTTTGCCGCAGGGCGCGCGTGTGCTCGATATGGGCGCCGGCGATGGAAAAACTGTGCGGCTGTTGCGTGAGTTGGGCTTTGAGGCGGAGGGCATCGATCTGAATCCTGCGGAGGATGTCACCTGCAGCGATTATCTCCACGCGCCTTATGCCGACGACAGCTTTGATGGCATCATCAGCGAATGCAGCTTTTATGTGAGCGGTGATGTCCCCGGCGCTTTGAAGGAGGCAGCGCGCATGCTGAAAAAAGGCGGCAAGTTGGTGTTTTCCGACGTTTGCAGCGATGTGGTGGCGCTTCTGGAAAATGTTCGCGCAGCGGGTTTTGCCTGCCGTCATATTGAAGACCTCAGCGACCAGTGGAAAGATTATTATTTGGAAGCGTTGTGGAAAGAAGAAAACGTTCCCACAGGAAAAGGACTTTCGTATATCCTCATGATTTGTGAAAGGATGTGAGCGTATGAGCGATTATTTAGACGAGATGCTTGCTCTCTATGAGCAGGGCTACGATTGCGCACAGATTTTGATGCGCATGGTGCTTGATGCAGAAGGAAAAGAAAATCCGGATATGATCCGTGCGCTGGCAGGGCTCAATGGCGGCATCGGCGGCAGTGCTGGTACATGCGGCTGCATGACCGGCGGCGCTTGTCTGCTTGCGTATTATGCGGGAAAAGGCGCCGACGACGAAACGGCGCATAAGAATTATCAGGATATGATGCTGAAATTTACGGAATGGTTTAAGGAGTACACAGCAGAATATGGCGGTGTGGAATGCTACCAGATCCTGGATGGCGACAATCGCAATAAGATCCAGCGCTGTCCGCTCATTATGGAAGCGACGCTCGAGAAATGTTTGACGCTGTTGGAAGAAAACGAACTTTTGTAGGAGAGGGAGCGCATTCATGTCAAACGTGATTGGAAAAACAGCCAGCGTCTGCCCAGTGTGCCTGCGCACGATCCCTGCAGAAAAAGTGGTGGGCGAGGACGGACAGATCTATATGGAAAAAAACTGCCCGGAGCACGGCAGCTGGCGCACATTGATCTGGGAAGGCGATGTAGAAAGCTACAACGAATGGGCGGCGCGCGATTGTCATACACCGCCGGAGCTGCCCTTTGCCAGGGACGCAGAGAAGGGCTGTCCAAATGATTGTGGCCTTTGCACGAACCACAAGCAAGCGACCTGCTGCACGCTCCTGGAGCTGACAAATCGCTGCAACCTGTCCTGCCCGGTGTGCTTTGCCAGCGCTGGTAATTCGGAATCGAGAGATTTGACGCTGGATGAAATCTCGCAGCAGTACGAACATCTCATGAGTCATGGGGGCCCGTATAATATCCAGCTTTCCGGCGGTGAGCCAACGGTGCGCAACGATCTGGCAGAGATCATCGCTTTGGGCAAGGTGAAGGGATTTACTTTTTTCCAGCTCAACACCAACGGTGTGCGCCTGGCAGAGGAAGAGGGATACACCGATTATCTGGCGAAAGTGGGCGTATCGACGGTGTTTCTGCAGTTTGACGGTCTGGATGACGAGATATATCGCGTGCTGCGCGGACGTGCGCTCAAGGATATCAAACTCAGGGCGATAGAAAACTGTAAGCGCTCGGGCCTGCCAGTGGTGCTGGTGCCAACGCTTGCCAAAGGCGTGAATGACCAGGCGCTGGGTGAGATCATCCAGTTTGCGCTGGACCATGCGCCTTATGTGCGTGGCGTGCACATTCAGCCGATGACATTTTTGGGACGCAACAGCATGGACCCGAACGAAGGCCGCCTGACAATTCCAGCGGTGCTGCGTCTTATCGAAGCGCAGACAAATGGGCTTATGAAAGCGGAGGATTTTTCTGGCGGCGGTGCCGAGAGTCCGTACTGCTCGTTTCACGCCAGCTATCTGAAAAACGGTGACAGGCTGAAAGCGCTGCCGAAGCGCCAGGGAAGCTGTTGTTGCCAGAGCAGTGAAACGCGCGATACTGTTGCACAACAATGGAGCGCCAAGGCATCCTGCTGCGATCCACAGCCAGCGCAGACAGAAAACTGCTGCTGTGGAGATACGCAGCCAGTGCAGACTGAGAGCTGCTGTTGTGGCGACGCACAGCCAGCTCAGACAGAGAGCTGCTGCGACAGCGATACATCCTCTCTGGACGTCTTCCTGCAGCAAACAGTGGAAAATACGTTCACGCTTTCCGGCATGGTGTTCCAGGATGCGTGGAATCTAGATCTTGAGCGATTGCAGCGCTGCTACATCTGCGAGGTCGACAGCGCCTATGGCATGGTGCCGTTCTGCGCGTATAATCTGACCAATGTTGACGGAAAGGCGCTGTATCGCCGATGAACTGCTCACATATCGACGACTATATTATGGCTGTGGAAGGTCTCCGCACGCTTGATCGCCAAAGTCTGGAAGCGCTGCAGCTGCGAAAGCTCAACGCCATGCTCCAGCGCATGCGTGCGCATGGCGAAACGCATTTGCCGACGCGTGTAGAAACGCTGGAGGCGCTCGCAGCATTACCATTCACAACAGCAGAAGATCTCGCGGAGAAGCCTTCGCGTTTTTTGCTGACGTCGCAGGGAGAAATCGCGCGCATCATCACCGACCGAACCTCTGGAACGACAGCGGTGGCAAAACGTGTGTTTTACACAGAAGAGGATGTTCAGAATACGATCGATTTTTTTGCTGCAGGCATCAGCGAAATGGCACAGCCAGGAGAATCGGTGCTCATTACCATGCCGTTTTCCGGCGCGCTGGGATTGGGCGATCTCATTCAAAAAGCCGTGGAAAAAATCGGCGCGCGTCCGCTTTGTGCAGGCTGGGGGAAAAGCTATGATGAACTGAGCGCCCTTGTTTGCGCAGAAAAACCGCGATCGTATATCGGATTTCCCGTACCGCTCTTGAGCCTTGCACGATATATGGGAGAAGGGTTCAGCATCGAGCGCGCGCTGATCTCCGGCGATGTTTGCGCGCCTGGTGTGTTCGCCATTCTTTCTGAGCAATTAACGCTCTATCCGCATTATGGTTCCAGAGAAATGTGTCTTGGCGGAGCGATCACGTGTCCAGCTTTTCACGGCATGCATGTGCGAGAGAATCATTTCATAGCGGAGATCATCGGTGATGATGGGCTGCCAGTGCCTGACGGACAGGAAGGCGAGCTGGTGATCACAACGATCGGCATGACGGCGATGCCGCTTCTGCGCTATCGCACAGGCGACCGCACGCGGCTCTTGCCGGGGCGTTGTCCTTGCGGGAGTGTCACCAAGCGCATCGCGCAGCCGTTCCGGATCGGCAGCGATGCCGACCTGCTCTGCACGTTTGACGATGCGCTCTTTGCGCTGCCGGATGTGATCGATTATCGCGCTGAGCGCAAAGGACAGACCATCCACATCCAGGCACTGTGCAAAAAAGATTGTGCTGAGGCTATTCGCGATCGCGCGCAGACAGTTTATCCGGAGATCGAGGTGACAAGCAGGATCTGCCAAGGACACCACACCTCACTTTATCCAGGGAAACGCAAATTGATCAAAGAGGAGAAGATGCGATGAAAACGGCTGTGATTTTAGGCGCCGGTCAGATGGGGCACAAGCTAGCAGCGCTGCTGGCTAAAAACCACATCCAGTTGCTGGCCTACGGCGATAACAATCCGGCGTGTCATAGCGAGGCAGCGTCAGTGCCTGTGCTTTCAGTGGAGGCAGCGCTTGCACTCTCGCCAGACATGGCGTTTGTCGGCGTGGCTTCTGCAGCGCGTTGTCAGGAGCTGCGCACGCAGGCGTGCGTGCTGGGCTACACTGGCAAAGTGGTCATGCTTTCTGATCTCGCTGCGACTTTTGATCTGCGTGCTGCGTTTCTGCAGTCGCTTTTGCCGCGGCTGCATGATTTGGAGGGCGATCTGGCAGAACTCGGCGTTTACCAGGGGGATTTTGCCTGGCAGCTGAACGCAGTCTTGCCGGAGCGGCGGCTGCATTTGTTTGACACCTTCAGCGGATTTTCCGAAACCGATCTCGCCACTGAAACAGAAGCGATCAACCCGCAGGGGAAGGTGGATTTTTCCGACACTTCCATCTGCGCAGTCCTGGAGCGGATGCCTTTTCCAGAGCAGGTTGTTGTGCATGCCGGACATTTTCCGGAGATAGCTGTCGATGATCTGGGCCCTTTTGCTCTGGTGAGCGTCGATGCCGATCTGTATGCACCGACGCTGGCGGCGCTGCGCTATTTCCTGCCGCGTATGTGCTGTGGAGGGGTTATTTTGGTGCACGACTACGCCAATCCACGTTTTCCAGGCGTTGCGCAGGCCGTGCAGGAATACGAGAGAGAAAACGGCGCGTTATCGCTCCTGTTGCTGCCAGATCTGCATGGCACAGCAGCGATCATCGTTTGAAAACAGTCAGCCCATGTATCACAGGAAAAATGTGATGCATGGGCTGGCTGTTTTCGTCAGATTTATCCACCAATCTGCATTCGCAACCAGCGGTTGCGGTATGGTTGCTGGCAGGGAACCACTGTTTATGATAGGATGGATACAAACAGAAGGAGGTGTTTTCCGTGGCACTGAGTGAAAATATCAAAACGCGGCGAAAGGCGTTAAAGATGTCGCAGGAATATGTGGCAGAACAGCTTGATATCAGCAGACAAGCTGTGGCGAAATGGGAAGCGGGAAAGAGTGAACCGACGACTGAAAATCTTGTGAAGCTGGCAGCGCTTTTTGAGATGAGCGTGTCAGAATTGGTCGAGCCGGAAAATATTGCCGAAGCAGAAGCAGCGCGACAAGAACAGGAGCGCGAGCGGCAGCACAATGCGCGCATGTTGAGCGGACGATTTTTCGCATACATTTTTGTCGACGCCGGCGCAATGGGCTATTTTCGTTTATATCCCAACGATTCTCCAGGCTGGTGGTGGACGCTCATCTTTGTCTGTGGTGCTGTGGGTCTTTTCATCACCTCGCGTGACATGCACAAGCGCCACAAAATGACAAAGGATCAGATCGCTGTTGGCGCCGGCTTTCTCGTGGCCGTGCTCTTTTTGCCACGTTGGCTGCCGTTCAGCGTGGGCTGGAACTGGTTGCTGGCGAGCGTTGTTGCAATTGTGTGTCTGGTGTATCTCAACCTCAAATACTGGCGGTACATCTGGCCTGTTAAAAAAGCATAAGAAAAAGGCTCGAGTGATTGGTCTCGAGCCTTTTTGTTGTGAAAATCTTATTCTACATCCGGTGCGGTGTAGGTTTTGAAGGTCATCATATTGAGAGGGATCTCTCTCAGATGCTCGACGAGATCTGGGCGGCCCCAGAACTGTTCTTTATCGCCGAGATTATCCTTGTCGCCGAGCAGGAGAACGACTGGCGCGTTGCCGCCGAAGCCCTGGATGAAGGCCTGCATATATTTTGCGCGTTCCATTGGTTCTTTGTCGACGAAGGATTTATCAACGACAGCCACGCCGATGACGCGTGTGTCGGTTTTTACTAAAGCACCATTAAATTTCATTGCTGCACCTCCTAAGCTTCTGCTATAGTATAACATATAACGACACGAATGTGGCGAAAAACATTCGAATCATACACATAATAGAAAACGGAGGGACGCAGGATGGAGAATAAATGGGAAGCGATGTCGATCAGTCGTATCAAGACAGAGGTCGAAGCGCTGAACGAGGAGGCACGCCTATTGGCTTGTGCGGAACTGATGAACGATCCGCGTAAGGGCGTGGTGGCTTTTGCGCAAAAAACATTGCGTGCGCATGAGCGCGTTGTGCATGAACGTGCGCGCCTGGAGAAGCTCTGGCGCTTTGAGAACGAGGCGTACGCACAGGGATATCGGGCGATCGTCGGCACGGACGAGGTGGGACGTGGCCCGTTGGCTGGACCGGTTGTGGCAGCAGCGGTTGTATTGCCGCGCGGCGTGGAGATTTTGGGGATCAATGACTCAAAAAAACTCAGCGAAAAACGACGGGAAGCGCTTGCTGAAGAGATCAAAGTGAAAGCGCTGGCTTATAAGATTGCTGAGGTATCGCCGGCGGAGATCGATCGTATCAATATCCTGCATGCGGCTGAGCGCGCGATGAAGGAGGCGGTGGAGGCGCTGCCTTTTGGCGATTATCTTCTTGTTGACGGTCAAAACCAGCTCGATGTGCGTCTGCCTGTTCGCAACCTCATTGGCGGCGACAGCATCAGCATTTCGATCGCTGCGGCGTCGATCATCGCCAAGGTGTACAGAGATCATCTCATGGTTCAGTTAGATTCTGTGTATCCGCAGTACAATTTTGCGCAGAATAAGGGCTATGGTACCGCGGATCATTATGCAGCGCTGCAAAAATATGGTCCATCGCCGGTGCATCGCCGCTCGTTCAGACTTTTATAAGCATGAAAAAATCCGCTAGAAAACTCTAGCGGATTTTCTATTCTTGCAATTATTGCAGGAATTCGAAGAATGGTTCGTCGAACTTGGTCATTGCGTTGACAACGAGTTCTACGAGGCCACCATACTGGAAGTTGTAGTTCTTGGTGAGACCCCAATGTGCGAGCATGTCGCGGAAGGTACCTTTGCAGTTGGAGCAAGGAGCGCAGACATACTTAACGAGGTCGGTGTTGTAGATATCCTCTGGGCCGAAGGCGTCGAGGATCTGTTTCAGCTTCATACGGGAAGATACATTGTCACGGAAATCGGAGAAGTTCAGGGAGTTCATGATAGCGAACCCGGAACCACCACCGCAGCAATAGTTATCTACGCCGTGAGGATACATTTCTTTGAAGCGACCTTCTGGCAGAACAGCACGCAGGATTTCGCGCTGAGGTTCAACGATACCCATCTGACGAACATAGTTGCATGGGTCATGCAGGGTGACTGGGAAGTCGTTCTTGGATGGATCGAGATCGTAAGTGCCACTCAGAACGAGATCGCGGAGCAGAGGCAGGAAGCTTTCAACAGGTACACGGCCAGTGGATGGGGTGAAACGGTCAGCAACGACGGTTGCAGCCTTGTGAGCATGGCCGCATTCGGCGATGACGATACGGTTTACACCGAGCTTCTTAGCAGCTTCCATCTGTCTCAGAGCAACTTCCTTGGCGAACATATCGTCATACCAGATACCATAGTTGACGTTGTCATAGCCGCAGAGGTCGGAGCTGAGGGTCCAGTCGAGGCCGGCTTCATCGAAGAGGATGGTGAAAGCGGTTGGGTTTTCTGGCCAAGCCATGAATTCACCAGCGTTGTGGATCAGCAGGATATCAGCGCCGTGCTTGTCGATTGGGGTCTTGTAGTCGTTGCCAGGATAGAGATCGTTGAGATCTTCATCCAGGAATTCTACAGTGTCAACGAAAGCTGGCTTGGTGATACCGGTGGAAGAACCGGTCTTCAGCTGAAGCTTGGAGCCCTTTTCGCAGAGTGGTTTTGGAACGATACCGAGTTCCTGGCTGAAGATCTTGCGGATTTCTTTTGCCAGGGAGCCGTTATCGAGACCGAGTGGGCAAGCCTGTGCGCAGCGACGGCAAAGGTTGCAGCGGTATGCGTCTTCACCGAGGCGCATAACGGTTTCCCAGTTCAGATCAACGTCTGCACCAGTGAACCATGCTTTGAGCTTGCCTTCTTTGTTGATGTATTTTTTGATCAGACGACGCAGAACTTCGATACGCCAGGTTGGGCGATAGATCTCGTTTCTGTCAGTCGAAACAAAGATGTGGCAGGCATCGGAGCAGGTGTTGCACTTTGCGCAGTATTCAACGGTCAGATCCAGTACCTGGATCATACCTTTGTTGGCTTCGTCGTTGACGAGTTTTTCAAGGCCGCGCAGGAACTTGTTGCAAAGTTCTTCCTCTTCTTCAGGGGTCTGAGGCTTCTTGAAGTTGTCAAGAGCGATGACACCGTCGAGCTCAGCATAGTAGGTGTCGCGCCATTCAGGTTTCATTTCTTTGTATTTTGGCCACGTTGCAGGATCTTCAAAAGGTGCAGGCAGCGGCATGAGGTGCTTGTTGTCAAGAACCGTTGTGAGCTGTTCGCCTCTGACTGCGATGTCACGTGGACGAATAAGTCTTCCGTCGATCAAGATTACTCCTCCTTTAGAAAACAAATCGAGTTGCGATAGATGCACTAGAGATTTTTATTACTTGTCCATCAATGGGGCAGCCCACTTCATATCATCGCTTGGCTTGATATCAGCCTGGGCAATGATCGTTTCTTCGACTTTGCTGCCAGGAACGTTTGGAGCGTTGTCCCAGATAACCTTGTGGAATGTGTAATATTTGCCAACATAGTGGCTCATCTTGCAGACCGGAATGTAGATAAGCAGACCGCAGACGATCAGGAGATTGATCTTGGTTGGTTTGTTCAGGCCCTTCAGAGATTTGAAGTGCAGCATGCTGCGGATGACCTTGGAAACATAACCGTAGCTGAATTTATTGGATGCAAATGCGACTAAGCCGGAAAAGGCTCCTGCAAACAAAAATCCAAGATTAAAGAATTCCTGAGGCGTGGTGTAGCTTCTGAATTCACGGTCAGTAAGACGTTTTACGAGCAGACCTACCGTACCGGAGCAAATGAGCAAGCCAGATGCCAGACCGAGCACGGTGACTGCAAGAGACACCAACCCGGCGAGGATACCGGAGAATGGCAGGATGACGCCTGCTGTTGCAACAACCAGCATGGCGATGGTGACATAGATGCCGAGGTGAAGTGCGTAGGAGATCCACCAGAATTTTCTCTGCTTAACGAAGAGCTTCTTGATGAAGAGCATTTCCTTCAGCATATCCACGATTTCGCCAACATGGTTCTTTTTGCGTGGCTGTTCCCACCATTTTTGGTCTTCAAAATAAGATCCACCGTGTTCAGCTTTTTCTTCCGGTTCCCCAGGGATTGGGTACAGATCCTGACGACCATGCATCGGCTTCTTTGCATAGTCCATAAATTTACGGACCGTAGCTGCAAAGAAGAAGATAATGGCAAACCAGCATAACAGGGTTAACAACATAACTATCTTACCTCCTTGTGTATACAATGCTATTTTTCGAATATCCATCACATAGTCGCATCTGTATTTTGGCATTCGACGTACATTGTACTTATCATAACTATATCAGATTAACGTGAAATTTTGAACTAATTTCTGCAAAATTCGCTGATTTGTAGCGGATAGAAAATCGTTATGGCATTTTACCAGTTTTTTTATTGAGCATGTTCAAAATTCTAGACGAGGATATCGGAGCGCGCACCAGTCAAAGGATTCGTTGATGGGATAAATCACTGTATTCTTTAGGAAATTCGTCCGCGTTTATTGACTTTTTTTGAAAGTTGATTATTATTAAATTATGAGAATTTTTCTTATCGAGTAGGAGGAGAATTATGAGCGAATTAAATGTTGTTGTAATCGGCGGCGTTTCCTGTGGTCCAAAATCTGCAGCACGTCTCAAAAGACTGATGCCGGAAGCCAACGTAACGCTGATCGAACGCGGAGATTATATCTCCTATGGCGGCTGCGGCCTTCCATATTACATCGGTTCCATCGTTAAGGAACTGAACGACCTGATGACCACTTCCTGGGATGCTGTTCGTACGCCTGAGTTTATGAAAGCAACCAAGGATATGAACACCCTTCTCGGCTGGGAAGCGACCAAGATCGATCGCGACAAGAAGGTTGTTGAAGTCAAAAATGTGAAGACCGGCGAAGAAAAAGCCCTGCCATATGACAAGGTTGTCATCGCGACAGGTTCCAGCAACTCCAAGCCACCGATCACCAATATCGATGCCAAAGGTGTTTTCGGCGTGAAGACACCTGTAGATGGCGTTGAGATCCAGAACTATCTCAAGGGCGGCGTTGGCGCTGCTGTTGTCATCGGTGCTGGTCTCATCGGTATGGAAACTGCTGAAGCCTTCGCAAACTGGGGCATTGACGTAACTGTCATCGAAATGATGGATCAGATCTTCCCTAAGATGATCGACAAGGATATGTCCATCGTTGTTCAGGATTACCTGGAAAAAGAAGACCTGAACTTCATGCTGTCCACCGCTGTTAAGGAAATCAAAGTAGACGATGAAGGCAAGGTTTGCGGCGTTATCACCGACAAGGGTGAGCTCGACTGCGACCTCGTTCTCGTGGCAGCAGGCGTTCGTCCGGAAATTTCCCTGGCGCAGGAAGCTGGTCTTGAATGCGACCGCACCATCACCGTTAACGAATTCATGCAGACCTCTGACCCAGACATCTATGCTGGTGGCGACTGCGTTTCTGTAACCCATCGCATTTCCGGCGAAAAGATCTATGGCCCAATGGGTTCCACTGCCAACAAGCACGGCCGTATCATCGGCACAAACATCGCCAAAGGCAATGTTCAGACCTTCCCAGGCGTGCTCGGTACCTCTATCTGCAAGATGTTCGACTGGTCCATCGGTAAAGTTGGTCTGACCGAAGCCGATGCCAAACGCCTTGGTTATGATGTTGCGACCTGCGTTGTTCCTGGTCCGGACATCACCCATTTCATCCCTGGCAAGAAGCTGATCATGGTCAAGACCGTTGCAGACAAGAAAACTGCGCGTATCCTTGGCGTACAGATCGTTGGCCCTGGTAATGTTGACAAGCGCATCGACACCATGGCAGGCGCCCTCTCTGCAAATCCACAGCTGACTGCCTATGACATGGGCAACATGGACCTGGCTTATGCGCCACCATTCTCTTCGGCTGTCGACAATCTGCTTGTTAACGCCAACGTTATCCAGAATGAACTGGAAGGCCGCGCACATTCCTACGACTTCTTCGAATCTCTCGAAAAACTGCAGGATGAAAACGTTGTTTTCGTCGATCTGCGTGTTGATGATGAAGTCAAGGCAATGCCTTTCGAAACGCCAAATTATCACCACATCCCAATCGAAGAATTGCGTGCACGCATGGATGAACTGCCACGTGACAAAGAAATCATCGTGTTCTGCATCCTCTGCACCCGTGGCTATGAAGCACAGCTTATCCTTGAACAGAACGGCTTCACCAACGTTCACTTCATCAAGGGTGGCATCATGTTCTGGCCATTCAAGAAATACCTCAATAAGTAAGCAATTGTTCTGCAACCGCTCCGAACTTGTGTCGGAGCGGTTTTCTTTTTGTCAGAGTGTTGGTTTGTCAAACATATGTTACACACTATGCAGAAAGCTTTTTAGAGTCTCCCTTGGAGATTTCCAACCCAGTGGTCTCATCGGGAAGTTAT
>OMNT01000527.1_pt1 | contig 40689 bp, 33 predicted proteins | sample 1672551 | NCBI WGS metagenome assembly OMNT01 (sample SAMEA3136698, study PRJEB25190) | human gut metagenome | reverse complement strand
TCCGCTTTTCACACAGGTAGTACAGTCGCGGCAATGAGCCGCCAGAAGCAGCTCCACGATCAGCTTCCTGTATTTCTTAATTCGTCCTGAATTGGTGTAAATGGTCATCCCATCCCTTGGTTCTTCAGAACAGGATGCAAACATCTTGCCCCTTTCATCCTCTACCATACACAAACGGCAGGCTCCAAATGTGGACACCTCAGAATGGTAGCACAATGTTGGAATATTTATTCCTGCTTTCCTGATCACGGACAGCACATTTTTTTCATCGGTAAACTCTATTTTTCTACCGTCAATCATCATATATCCCATAATATACCCCCTTCCTATGCTTCCACATAAATCGCATCAAAATTACAGTTATCTTTACATGCGCCGCACTTGATGCAAAGAGTATTGTCTATATGATGAGGATGCTTGATCAGTCCTGAAATTGCACCTGCCGGACAGTTTCTTGCACACTTCGAGCAGCCCTTGCATATCTCCGGATCGATCTGGAATTTACGCAGATTTGAACAGACACCTGTCCGGCAGCGTTTCTCGTTGATATGTTCCAGATATTCCTCTTCAAATGCATTCATGGTACTGATAACCGGTTTCGGTGCGCTCTTTCCAAGTCCGCAAAGCGCCGTACTCTCAATCATATCTGCCAGTTCACGAAGCTCGTCCATATCGGACGGTTTTCCGTTTCCTGCTACAATACGCTCCAGGATTTCAAGCATTCTCTTTGTACCTTCACGGCAAGGAACACATTTTCCACAGCTTTCTCTCTGTGTAAAACTCATGAAGAATCTGGCAACCTCTACCATACAGGTATCCTCGTCCATGATAACCAGACCGCCCGAACCGATCATTGCCCCGATCTTCGCCAGTGAATCAAAGTCCATCTTACTGTCCAGCTGATCCTCGGTCAGACATCCACCGGACGGACCACCGATCTGTACTGCTTTGAATTTCTTGTCATTCTGGATTCCACCGCCGATGTCATAAATAACTTCGCGCAATGTAATTCCCATTGGTACTTCGATCAGTCCTGTATTTCTTACATTACCGGTCAGTGCAAATGCTTTCGTTCCGGGACTCTCTGGTGTACCGATTCCTTTGAACCAGTCTGCACCATTTGTTACGATCATCGGAACATTGGCATAGGTTTCTACGTTATTAAGAACAGTTGGTCTTGCCCATAATCCCTGCTCTACTGTACGTGGCGGTTTTACTCTCGGCATTCCACGTTTTCCTTCAATGGATGCCGTCAGTGCGCTGCCTTCTCCACAGACGAATGCACCTGCACCACGGTTGATATGTAAATGGAAACTGAAATTGGTTCCAAGAATGTTGTCTCCTAAAAGTCCGATTGCCTCTGCCTGGCTGATCGCTGTCTTCAGTCTTTCAATCGCAAGCGGATATTCTGCACGTACATAGATATAGCCTTCCTGTGCCTGTACTGCATATGCTGCGATCATCATGCCCTCGATCATACGGTGCGGATCACCTTCCATGATACTTCGATCCATAAATGCACCCGGATCACCTTCATCACCATTGCAGACCACATAGCGGATCTTTTCTTTCTGGGAAGCAACCTGCTGCCACTTTCTGCCGGTGCGGAATCCAGCACCTCCACGTCCACGCAGATTCGAATCATAGATTGTCTGGATCACTGCTTCCGGTGTCATCTCAAAGAGTGCCTTTTCGATTCCGGCATAAGCACCGACTGCAAGTGCACCCCCAATATGCTCTGCGTCGATATGTCCGCAATTCTTCAGTACCAGTCTGGTCTGCTTTGCGTAGAACGGAATCTCTTCCTGTGACGGATAGGTCACTCCATCCATCTTGTAGAGAAGTCGCTCTACCGGTCTGCCGCCCAGGATTGTTTCGTTATAAATCTCTTCGCAGTCTTCCAGTTTTACTTTAATATATAAATAATTATATGGCTCAATTCTTACCAGAGGTCCCATCTCGCAGAAGCCATGACATCCACTCTTCATAACCTTTGTATGTGCGATTTCTTCCCCGATCTTTACTTCTACCCCTGTATGATCTTTTGTCAGTTCTTTTAACTTTTCATAAATCTTGCCTGATCCACTTGCCAGACATCCGGTTCCCCCGCAAACCAGTACTCTGCAGTCAGCCGATTGTTTTTTCTGACATTCAATACGATATTCCTTCAGTTCCGTTCTGTTTTCAATTTTCATTTTCTTCACCTCTCAGTTCTTCAAGAAGTTTGATTACCTTCTCCGGTGACATCTTCGGATGTACTTCATCATTAACTGTGATCGCAGGTGCAAGTCCACAGGCTCCAAGACAGGATACAGTCTCTACTGTAAAAAGCATATCGTCTGATGTATGCTTGTGCTCATTTAACCCCAGCTCTTTATACAGCGCTTCCAGGATAGGAATGGATTTACGCACATGACAGGCTGTTCCGTCACAGACCTTGATCACATACTTTCCTTTCGGTTCAAATGAAAAATTCTCATAAAAGCTTGCCACACTGTACGCTTTTGCCTCTGTAATCCCGATCTGTTTTGCTACATAGGTAAGCAGTTCCGGTGGAAGATAACGGTATTCCTCCTGAATATCCTGAATGATCGGTATCAATGAGCGTTCCTCCCTTGTATGCATGGCAATGATCTCATCCGTTTTCTGATAATAAGATGCATCTAACATTCCATTTCCTCCTTCGTCATATTGTACATTTCCTTCTTATTATTCTATTATTTTTATGACATTATAACATATATCTATAGTTTTCGTTTATACGTTTCATATATGATAGCTATATATTTTCCAATATATAATAATACAAGAATCAAAAGTATTAGTATTTATGAATAGACGGATAAATGTGTACCCAGCTCATCAAATACACAAAAAGAGCAGAATGGATATATCTTGGTCCGATATATCATTCTGCTCTCATTTACATCATTTCACGGATTGTTTCTTTTAAATGCCCAATAAATTCTCTTTCGTACAATTTTTTCTGATAACCCTTTTTGTAGATCAGCACATCCCGGATCATCTGTCTGGAAAATCCGGCATGCTTCTGCACCAGATTGTAGTTTTTCCTTAATTTTTCCGGTACTGGCGATACCCACATATAACTGTTTTTTACTTCCCGCAAAATATCAAACTGGCTTCCCCTTTCAAAAATATAAATTTTATTATGTGGATGAAGCGACTCTCCATTCTCACTCAGCTCGGTGTATTCTCCGGTCGGAAGTTTCCAGTCCCCATGCAGGATTTCCACACCATCTTCCAGTTCTTCTCTTGTCTTTAACTCCCTCTTTGCAAGATCTCCATCCGCAGAAGTTAAGATCACATACGGAAGCTCTGCCAGAAGTTCTGCATCCAGCCCTTTCAGATCAAGAAGCGACTGAAAATAAGGTTCATTCTCGCACAGATACCGGATGATTCCCATGGAATACCCGTTCTGCAACACATTTTCAATGGCATGCATAGAACTGCTTTCCTGAAATTCTGCTTTGATCGCCGTTTCCTTGCTCTGCATTCCGATAAACTCTGCAAATGCACTGGAAATGTAACTTGCCCTCGGAACAGTAATCTTAAATGAGAGATTTTCTTTCCCCAGATCACTGCAGTCCCTTTTCATTTCCTCTATTTCGTAAATGATCCTTTTGGCATACTCCAGAAATTTCTGTCCTTCTCTTGTCGCCTTAACTCCCTTTGACGACCGCTCAAAGATAGAAATTCCAAATTCCCGCTCCAGATGCTTGATCGCTTTACTAAGATTTGGCTGCGCCACATAAAGTTCCTTCGCCGCCTTTGAGATTGATCCACTCTTATCGATTTCAACTACATAATGCAAATCTGTCAGATTCATCTTCCCCATCTGCCTTTCTGATCTCTGACTTTATCTCCCCATAACTATTTTCTGAACTTTTATTACAGATTCTTTTCCAGCCATTTACAGACTTCTGAAAATGTTCTCCCTGTTTCTTTTGGTCTTCCTACCGCAACAAGAACTGCCCCTGTTTCCTTTGCTGCCTGTACCTTTTCTCCAAAGCCTCCGGCTTTTCCCGATTCTTTGGTCACAAAATATTTTGCGCCTGTCTGATGGATCGTAGCCACGTTCATCTCCTTTGAAAATGGTCCCTGCATTGCAATGAGATGCTTTCCTTCAAAGCCAAGCGCGACCGACTCCATAACCGCCTGCTCCGTAGAGAGGACTCGCGCAAAGCAGCGCTCTTTATACTCCGTAAGCTTTGTATATTTTATCAGTTCCTTGCTTCCGGTGGTAATCAGGATCTTTCCTTCTGTATTTTGCAGATATTCCACCGCATCTTCAACCGACTGCGCCCAGATCACCCGATCCGCTTCATCCGGCATTGCTTCCATCTCCTCCCGCAGGCAACGCAGATACTGCACACCGGAGATTTCGCAGGCCCCCCTTATCTCCCCAGTCACAAGCTGTGCAAATGGATGGGTTGCATCGATCACCAGATCGATCTGCTTTTCCTTTATCATCTCTGCCATCTGCTTCTGATCCATACGCCCAAAAAAGACTTCCGCATTCTCATGTTCTCCGGTACATTCTTTTCCATATTCAGTTGCGGCACTGACATAAACTTTTACATTTCTTCCATCCAGAAATTCCGTAATCCGCCTTCCCTCTGTTGTCCCTGAAAATATTAAAATCCGCTTCATATTCTGATCCTTACCTTCTTTTCTGCCACTGCTATTGTCACCCGGTTCATGCACTGCTTCGGCATCAGAAGCCTGCCATCCTCTCCGGCTGCAAGGATCGCCGCCCGCTCACAGACATTGTCCACACCCGTGACCTTCCGGACAAACTCCGAATGGGAGCTGACACATTTAACCTTTCCCAACTCTTCTGCTGAAAACGTGTAAAATGGAAGCTTCCACTTTGCCGCATAAGAAAGTAATCCCTCTTCTTCTTTTTTCAGATCAATACTGTCGATCTCAATGACTTCCTTTTCTGTAAATCCAAGGATCTTTTTTGCCTCATTGACCGCGCTTTGGATTTCTTTTTCGGAAATCCCTTTGCGACATCCGATTCCCAGCACCAGGTTCTTCGGCGGAAGATCCAGAATCGTCTCTTCTTCCCGCCTTTCGCCACTTCTTCCTGCAATCCGGATTCCATATGGATAGTTTCTGAGAAACTCTTCTGTTTCACATAGCTTTAATTCCTCCGGAAACTTTCCTTCTACTGGAAATACACTGTAAAGTCCAATCTTATTCCCATCCAGAACCACAGCTGAGATCTCCTTTGCCTTTTTCCGGTCTGTCAGTACCAGACCATTGCTTTTTGCAAATACATCTACTGCAAACTTTTGTTCCACATCCGTTGCTGTAGTAAGTACTGCCTGCGCATTTATTTTCTCCGCGATTTCCTTTGCAAGCTCTACAGCTCCGCCCACATGTCCCGACAGGAGCGGAATCACATAGCTTCCTTTTTCATCCATCACCAGAACCGGCGAATCGGTAAATTTGTCCTTCACGTGAGGGGCGATCATCCGCACTGCGATTCCTGCCGCCCCGATAAAAAACAAAGCCTTCTCTCCCCAGAGGCTGCCTATCCAGCTTTTCTTATCTTCCGGAAAAGCATGAAATCCGTATAATCTGCAAAACCGTGTCAAAGTATACACTTTGACACGGTATCCGCTTTGTATGAAATTCTCTCTGACTTTACAGGCCATCTGACAACCTGCATCTGTAAAACTCAAGATTACAATTTCCATAAACTTTAGTATTTCTCCATCTGCTCCACGTTCAGTACAAAAATCGTACTTCCGCCTACCTGCACATTGATCGGAACGGACGGTGCTGCGCTCATGCTGCTCTGTCCTGAGATCAATGCCGGGTTTGCATAAGTGATCGTCTTTCTTTCGCCAGAATTCTTCTTGATGATCTTCAGTGCCTCTGCTACCTTCTCATCATCCACTACAACCATGATCGTGGTACTCTTTTTCTTCAGAAATCCACCAGTTGTAGCCAGCTTTGTTACCATGTATCCGGCAATATTCAGTTCCTCTATCGTCTCCAGTTCATCATCCTTATGCAGGATCGCCATAATCATCTTCATACAAAAACCCTCCTGTCTTATCTGGCTTTTGATGCCAGATTCCTTTTTCTTTTATTTTACCGCATTTACCTGGAAAGGTAAACGAAAATGTTGCATTTTAAAAGATTTTAAAAGATTAGTTGAAATCCAAAACGAACTTTAACTTTGTGCATTACCTATTACAATAATCTTCTTCAATCCTGCCATCCAGTATCCGGATCACCCGGTGTGCCTGACTGGCAATCTCTTCATCATGTGTGATGATAATAACCGTTCTGCCTGACCTGTGCAGTTCTTTCAGGATTTCCATGATCTCCTGTGTTGATTTTGTATCCAGATTGCCGGTCGGTTCATCGGCAAGAATGATCGGCGGTTTTGCGGCAACCGCTCTTGCCACCGCAACTCTCTGCTGCTGTCCTCCGGACATTTCATTCGGCTTATGCTTCATCCGGTCTTCCAGACCGACACTTTTCAGGGCTTCCATCGCAAGTTGCTTTCTCTCATTTTTTGACACCCCACGGTATACCAGCGGAAGCTCTACGTTTCCAACTGCATCCAGATTACTGATCAGGTTGAATCCCTGGAAAATGAAACCGATCTCTTTATTCCGCACATCTGCAAGCTGATTATCTGTCATACTCGCCACATCCTGCCCGTCCAGAACATACTTGCCTGAAGTCGGTGTATCCAGACAGCCGAGCATATTCATCAGCGTTGATTTTCCTGCGCCGTTTTCTCCGCACAGGGCATGAATTTCGGTTTCTTCTACAACAAGATTCACATCGTCCAGCGCCTTGACGCCTGGAAACGTCTTTGTGATATGCTGCATTTCAAGAATTGTCTTGCTCAATCTATCACCCTTTTCTTCGTGTATCGGTCTTTCCCTCATATCGGTTCAAGTGACCCGTGTACCGCTAGTGCGGTACACGGGCTGCCTGTATGCAATCTTTACTCGACAATTCCTGCCCAGGTGTCGTCTGCCTTATCGTAGAAACCGCTCTCGAAGAGCTTCATGTAGTTCGATGCGTCGATGTTATCGACTTCGCACAGGTAAGCGGGAACGACCTTCACGCCGTTATCATAGGTCGTGGTATCGTTGACGGGGATCTCCGTGCCCTTGACCAGCGCATCGACCATCTGCGCGCAGATCTCTGCGGGCTTGCGGAAGTCCTTCCAGACCGTCTGTGCCTGCTCACCGGCAATGATGGACTTGACGGAAGCGACTTCAGCGTCCTGACCGGTGACAATGGGAAGCGGGCGGTCAGCCGTGCCGTAACCGGCATTCTTCAGAGAGGAAATGACGCCGATGGACAGACCGTCATAGGGAACGAGGACTGCGTCGAGCGTACTGCCGTCGGAATAGTAGGCGGTGATGAGGTTATCCATACGGGTCTGAGCGACTGCGCCGTCCCAGTTCTGAATGCCGCACTGTTCAATGCCAAACTGACCGGACTTGACAACGATCTTGCCCTCGTCGATGTAGGGCTGGAGCAGCGCGATCGCGCCGTCATAGAAATAATAGGAGTTGTTGTCGTCAGGAGAGCCGCAGAAAATCTCGAGGTTGAACGGACCTTCCGCGCCGGTATCCAGACCGAGCTTTTCAATGATGTACTTTGCTTCGGCTTCGCCGACCTTGGTGTTGTCAAAGGTCACATAGCAGTCTACGTCCGGCGTGTTCATCAGCAGGCGGTCATAAGCGATGACCTTGACGCCCTGCTTTGCAGCCTTTGCCAGGACCTCTGTCAGAGCGCCGCCGTCAACGGAGGCAACGACCAGGACCTTTGCGCCCTTGGTGATCATGTTTTCGATCTGATTGACCTGTGTTGCGGGAACGTCTTCTGCCCACTGCTCATCAAACTTGGTGTAGCCGAGCTCTCTGAGGAAGTCTTTGGTAAATTCACAGTGGCGCAGCCAGCTTTCGTCAGAGTGTGTCGGCATGGAAATGCCGATCAGCACATCGGATGTCTGCCCGTCTGCGGCGGGGGCATCGGCCTGCTTGGCGCAGCCGGCAAACACCAGAAGGGTCGCCAGAGCAAGCAGAATTGCAAGAACTTTTTTCATTTTTCTTACCTCCAGTTAATTTTGTAAGGCATCCAGCGCCTTGACAACAAATTTTTGCGGTGCGGATATCTTAAATTCTCAACTCGTCTATATATGTGTACAAGCTAGGTGAGACAAAACCGCACCTGTTCAGTCTGCCGGGCGGCATATCATAGCCGCACGACAGACTGGCGTTCGATCAGCTTCGGCTGGTATAGATGCTGGCGCGGCTGCACAATCTCGCCCCGCAGCATCTGCAATAAACAATCGGCAGCGTCCTCGCCCATAATATCCTTGGGGTGCGTGACGGAGGTGATCTGCGGCAGCGAGGCGGCGGCAAGCGCCGTATCGTCGTAGCCGATCACCGAAACATCCTCCGGCACACGCACGCCCGCAGATAGAAGCTGCCGGATGAGAACGAAGGCCGCATAATCGTTAGGACAGATTACGGCATCATAGCGACGCCATACGCGCAAAAAGGCCTCCGTGCATTCCTGGATTTTTCCGGCCCAGCGAAAAACATCCTCCTCGCGGATGGGGTGTTGAGAAAGCGAAGTGTATCGCAGCGCCGCATCGACCTTGACCATGTCGTTCAGCGACATCTGCCCTACACCTACCAGCGCGATGTGCTGCCGTCCACAATCCGCCATATAGCACAGCATGCGGATCATCTGTTGGCTGCGGCTGTGCGTTACACAGCTGATCTGACTGGACAGGCTGTCTGCATCCATGCCGGCCAAAATGATGCGTTTCCCCCTGCGGGACAGCACGGCTACCGCAGTCATGAGACTTTCATGGGAGTTGCCAATCAGGATGACGGGGTCAGTCAGGGCTTCAGAGTCGGTGTCGGCAAGCTGCACGGAGCATTGCGCGGCGGTTGCGGCCTTTTGCAGCCCCTGAAATATCTGTCTGTGCCACACAGAATGGGCACATCCGGGTTCCCACACCACGGATACAATACGCACAGCCATTCGGTGCCCCCTTTCGGTTGTGTACACATGCATCTGAGAAATACGGAGAAATATTATACACTCGTTCCGAAAAAAAAGCAATACCAAAACCCCTAAGGCGGATGCCCGCCATTCGTATTGTAAGGCAGCTGCAAACAGGCTTATACTATGGGCATCGAAATACAGATACAGGAGGGACCCCTATGCCACATAAGTACAGAGTTGCCATTATCGGTGCGGGAATGATCTGCAACGCCGCTCATCTGCCGGCGCTTACGCCGTTGCGCAAGCGCGGCGCGGTGGAGGTTGTGGCTGTGGCGGACATCCGACCGGAGGCTGCACGCGAAACGGCGCAACGCTATGAGATTCCCGCCTGGTACGACGATCCTCAGAAAATGCTGGATGAGGTAAAACCCGACTGGGTGAGTGTGTGTACGCCCAATCGTCGCCACAACCTCAGCATTCTGGCGCTGCGGGCAGGGGCTAACGTGATGTGCGAAAAGCCCCTGGCTCTGACCTGGCGCGAAGCAAAAGAAATGTTTGACGTGGCCCGCCAGGAAGGCAAGCTGCTGTTCCCCTGTCAGTCACGCCGTTGGAGCCCGGACATGGATTTTGCCAGCGACGTTGTACGCAAGGGCCTGCTGGGCAAACCCTACTTTGCTGATCTGAGCTTTGTGCGTCGCTACGGCATTCCCACATGGGGCATGTTCCATATGAAAAGCGAAAACGGCGGTGGTCCGTTCTGCGATCTAGGCGTACACTTCCTGGATTCGCTTTTATGGATGACCGGCAATCCGCGTGTGGTCAGCGTCAGCGGCAGCATGTATGATATCATTGCCCAGAAGGGAGAGGATGTACTCCTTTCCATCAAGGAGAGCGGAGCGGCAGGCGGCCTGTTTACCCCGCGCCCCTATGACCCCAGCGAGTTCAGCGTGGAGGACTCCGCCATGGGCAGCATGCGCATGGAAGGGGGCCTGTCAGTCAACTTCAAGTTTACCTGGGCCATGCATCAGCCCACCGCAAAGCACATTACCATCTGCGGCGATCGGGGCGGTCTGGATGTGGAGCAGATGGTCCTGTACCAGAATGTAGGAGGCTATCAGGGCGAGACCAAACTCAAGTATTTTGACAACCGGCCCTTCGCCGGGGTGCCCTTTGACGCTCACCACTATATGTACGAGCATGTGCTCAACGTGCTGGACGGCAAGGAGGAGCCCAGGGTCAAGCCGGAGGAAACACTCAATGTGGTTTCCGCTATTGAGGCATTCTACCGTTCTGCGGAAGAAAACCGGGAAATCCGTACCGAGGATCTGGAGGGATATACCATATGAAAACCTATCGCGTATGTATTGCGGGCTTTGCCCATGTACACATCAACGATGTAGCCAGCCACTTTGTGGATCATCCCCAGACGCAGCTGGTGGGCCTCGCCGATACCAAGCCCGTGGTTCCTGAGCTCAAGCCCGGAGCACCCTATACCCGGGAGTGGAACATCCGATATGTCAGCGATCTTTGCGGTGCTCCCATCTACGAGGACTGGCGCGCCATGCTGGATACGCTTCGCCCGGATCTGTGTGTGGTTAACAGCGAAAACAGCTATCATGTGGAAATTACACAGTTCTGCGCGGAACGCGGCATTGGCGTATGCATTGAAAAGCCCATGGCTGACAATCTGGCCGATGGATTCAGAATGGCCCGTGCTGCCCAAATGCATAACAGCTTCCTGATGGTCAACTGGCCTGTGACATGGAATCCCGGCATGCAGATGGTTAAAACATTGATTGATCGCGGCGTTATCGGCGACGTAATTCAGGTCAAAACCCGCATGGGCCACACAGGTCCACTGGGCCGTGGTGCAAAGCATAAAATTGCCCAGACTGCTGAGCCAATGACTGAGGCGGAGAAGAGCGCCACATGGTGGCATCAGCATGCCTGCGGGGGCGGCGCGATGGCGGACTATTGCTGCTATGGCAGCGTGCTGAGCTGCTGGTATGCGGGTGAACCGGCGATAGCGGCTATGGGCATGCGTGTCAACAGCATGACTCTGATGGGCGATGCAGAGGACAACAGCGCCATGTTCGTACGTTTCCCCAGCAAGTATGCGGTGCTGGAAGGCACTTGGACCACCGTGGACCACACCTTCAAATCCCCCATCGTGTATGGAACCAAAGGTGCAATTGTGGGTGATTACAAAACCGGTAAAGTGGTGGTCTATCATGAGGACCATAGCGTAGAAGAGATCGTCAACGATCCCCTGCCGCCCCAATTGCGTGACGTGGCCTGTGGCTATGTCCATTACATGGAGACAGGCGATATCCACTTTACGGCGCTGCCGGAATTTAACCTGAAGGCGCTGGCTGTGCTGGATGCTGGAATCCGTTCTGCCGGCACCGGCAAAATGGAGTTGGTTAATAACGAGCATTGGCAGATAGGATAACGAGTAAGACGGAGAGAATTCCGTGGACGAAAGCCTGACCCAGATCCGGGAATAGACGCAGGACAATTACAGGCGGTAGTCCGCTTAGGCACGTGGCGGGTGGCTGTGCTCAACAGCCATCCGCGCTTTCACCGTGAGAACATTGCTTAGCTTGAACGGCACCTACCGATGACGAATGCTTCCTCCTTCTGAAAGGCCTTGCGGCGCTGTAAGCTGCGGGCGGTTCCGAAAGCGAAGCAGCACCCATTGAGGGGGTCGGACTGAAGCCCCTGGAAGTACACAATGTATGCCAGGGCGTGTGTCACGCAATCGAGACGGAGGAGCATCCCTTGGTCCCCATTGCGCAAAACGATGTTACTTCTCCGTAGAATGCTCCCAAAACATTTATCAATCCCGATGATTTGCCCCCGTGGCAAAAGAGGAAACCGACATGACAGGAATCATTACCGACATTCAGAAGTTTAGCCTGCACGACGGAAAAGGCATCCGCACCACCGTATTTTTCAAGGGCTGCAATATGCGCTGCGACTGGTGCCATAACCCGGAAACCATTTCGCCCAAACCACAGCGCGCCTTTTATGAACGCAAATGTATCCATTGCGGACACTGCGATCACTGTCCTACTGGGGCCCGGGTTACCATTGGACAAGAAAAAAGCGTGGAAGAGGTCTATCGCGAGCTGGCGGCCGATCTGCCATACTACCGGGAATCGGACGGTGGTGTTACCCTTTCCGGGGGAGAACCGTTAATGCAGGCGGAGTTTGCCCGCGAGCTGCTCAAACGCTGCCGGGAAAATGGGATAGGCACAGCAGTCGAAACCAATTTGTCACTGCCGTTTGAGCGGATGGAAGGGTTGCTTCCGTATTTGGATCAGGTGTTTTTTGACATTAAGCTGATGGATGACGCCCAGCACCGTCAGGTTACGGGCATCTCCAATGCTACGGTGCTGGAAAACGCGCAGAGACTCGCCCACAGCGGCATACCTGCGGTAGTGCGTACACCGCTCATCCCAGGCATTACCGATACAGTGGAAAACATCGGTGCCATTGCCTCGTTTGTACGCACGCTGCCCAACGTGCGGTATTATGAGCTTCTGAACTTTAACCCGCTGGGCGAGGAAAAATACCGCGCTCTTGGCCTGACATGCGTGCATGAGGGAAAGCGCCCTCTAAAAAAGGAAGCTCTGCTCGCACTGGCACAGGTGGCACAGGAGAGCGGCATCAGGGTGGTTTACGGACAGGAGTGAGGGCCATGAAAACATTGAAGGATCTGCCGCTGGAAGAAAAGCGGGCGCTGTACACATCATGGATTGATGAACTGCACGACCAAAAGGTGGAGGAAACCCGCCGCAAGGTAGCGCGTTTTGGCTATACTGATGAGGATGACTATCACTTTCTGACGCCACCGGAGGGCTATGACTGGCATCCGCGCGGGGATACCCCCAATGGTGATTTTCACGGCTATGACGGCTGGTCTGAAAACTACCGCGATATGGTGCGCAGCTTTCCGCCGGTGGTGGTGCCCCAAAACAGCATGGCGGGCAACTTCTTTCGTATTTTGCAAAAATTCCGCAAACTGCGCTGGCATGAAAACTGGGATCTTTCGCCCTGGCAGGAGCTCATTGACCGTTATTGCATCGATCATGGACTGGGTCAGATGCATCATCTCTGCGGAGACGTACGTATCGCCATGCAGCTGGGCTGGGGCGGGCTGCTCCAAAAGGTGGAGCGGTATGCTGACATCAACAACGAAACCGAGGACCAGCGCGCCTTTTATCGTGCGGAAGAAATGTTTCTGCACACCTGCATCGAATGGATGGAGCGCACCACGGACTGCATCGCCGAAAAACTGGCTGCTGAAACCGATCCGCTGATCGCCGACAATTTGCGCCAGATGCTGGAAGCCAACCGACGCGTCACATTGGAGCCGCCGACAACACTCAGGGAGGCTTGTCAGTTTATCAGCTGGTACAATATCTTTGGCCGCAGTTTTAACCGTGAGGGCGCGGGAGGTCAGCTTGACGAGCTGCTTCGTCCCTTCTATGAACGGGATGTTCAGGAGCACAGAATCGACGACGAGGATGCCGTGTTCTACATTGCGGGGCTGCTGTTGAGCGATACAAAGTATTACCAGCTGGGCGGACCGGATGAACAGGGCCGCGATATGGTCAGCCGGGTATCTTGGCTCATTCTGGAAGCGGCTGACCGTCTCAATGTTTCCTCTAACCTGACGGTGCGCGTGCATGAGGGTCTGCCGGAACCTTTCTTCCGCCGGTGTGTGGAGCTGCTTTTTCAGCACAAAAATGGCTGGCCGCGCTTTTCGGGAGACCAGTCGCTGGTTCGGGGCTTTGTGCGGCGCGGCTTTACGCCTGAGTTGGCCCGCCGGCGAATTGCCGTAGGCTGCAACTGGATGGCTATCCCCGGCATCGAATATCCCCTCAACGACAGCATTAAGGTGAACCTGGCGCGGGTATTTGAGGTAGCGCTTTATGAGATGTTTGACCATGGCGAGCGCTCCGTAGCCCGGCTCCAGTCACTGTACGAGAAACATTTGAAAATTGTGCTTCGCGTGGTGGCCGAGACCACCGACATGCACCTTCGCCTCAACTATCAAAACAACCCCGAGCTGTTTTTGAACCTGGTCACTGTAGGTCCGGTGGAGACGGGACGCGACGCATCCGACCATAGCCTGCAATACTATAATATCGGTGTGGATGGCGCGGGTATCGCCGTGGTGGCAGATTCGTTTGCGGCGCTGGAAACCCGAGTGGAACGCGAGAAAACGTTGTCCTGGGAACAGGTGGAGGAGGCGCTGCGCACAGATTTCCAGTGTGAAGAGGGCGCCTATATTCAGGCGGTACTGAAATCTGCGCCCAAGTTTGGCCAGTGGAATTCGCCGGCAGAGGACTGGGTACGCAAATTGTGTGCACAGTTCAGTGATCTGGTGGTTCATCTGGAAGCGCATGAAGGTGAAATTTTTATTCCCGGCATGTTCTCCTGGTCCAAAACCCTTTTGTTTGGCAGCTGCGTGGGGGCCACGCCCGATGGCCGCCGCGCGGGCACAGCTATCAACCATGGCGCCAATCCCATGCCGGGTTCTGTGCCAAACGGAGCCATGACCACCATGAGCGAGGCCATTGTGGCTGCCCAGTGCGGCATGGGGAATACCAGTCCCTTCCAGCTTGAGCTGGACCCTGGTATTACTCAGGCGCAGGGTGGTGTAGAAAAGGTGATGGCACTGCTCAAGACGCATTTGCAGCAGGGTGGCACGCTGATAAACGTCAACATTGTGGATGCGCAAAAGGTAAGGGCAGCACATAAAAATCCGGAGCTTTATCCCGATCTGGTAGTGCGGGTAACAGGGTTTACAGCTTACTTTATTACGCTGTCTCCTGAATTCAGGCAACTGGTGGTAGACCGGATGGTGGACATTGCATCTTGAAAAAGCACTGCCCTGTGCAGCGATATGCAAGGCACATTCAAAAAGCAAAACCTGGTTACGTGCGTCATGCACAGAGATGGAAGCAGGCGCTTGAGGTGTGGAAAAACCGCAGTGGTAAGCCAAGAATCAGGTGAAAACGAAGAAATGGCCGCATATTGGGCACGGTTGGCAGCAGGCCCTTGAAGTTCAGCAAGTACTGAATTTCTGCGATTTGCACCCTCCCCTTTTGGGGGAGGGTGCAAAAAATCTTTCAGGGAGGTTTGCAAGGCCGCAGTCCGCCGAGTGAAATCCGCATCCGGCGACACGTGCGGCGGATGCGGAAACCCTGCGCAGCAAGGTTACGTTTCCCCGGCCGCACCATTGACGCAAGTGAAACACATTCTGTCGGAAACGGCCGCCACACGCGGACTTTTTCAACAAACTGACGGGACGGAGAATTGCTCTCCGTCCCGCAGCATTTGGCATCATCAGCGCTGCACGCGCCCGCTGCCGCTGCCTTTCATCAGGTTTTCCACCTCGGACACGCTCACACGGTTGAAATCGCCGCCGATGGTATGCTTGAGGCAGCTGGCCGCCACGGCAAATTCCAGCGCGGTCTTTTCATCCTCATAGGTATTGAGGCCGTAAATCAGGCCGCCGCCGAAGCTGTCGCCGCCGCCCACGCGATCCACGATATCGGTGATGCGATACTTGCGGCTGAGGAAGAAGTCCTTGCCGTTATAGAGGCAGGCGCTCCAGTCGTTGTGGTTGGCGCTTTTGGATTCGCGCAGGGTGATGGCTACACGCCGGATGTTGGGATAGGTGTCCATGGCAAGCCTGGCAATCGCCTTGTACTGCTCGATGTTCAGCTCGCCTTCTTCCACGGCATGGGCGCTTTCCGCCTTGAGCAGCAGGGACTTCTGGAAGTCCTCCTCGTTGGCGATCACGGTATCAACGTACTTGACCAGCTCGGTCATGACCTGGTCGGCCGTCTTGCCGTACTTCCAGAGATTCTTACGGTAGTTAAGGTCGCAGCTTACATGCAGGCCCATGGTCTTGGCGCACCTGACGGCCTCCAGGCTCAGATCCGCTGCGCCCTGGCTGATGGCGGGCGTAATACCGGTCAGATGGAACCACGTAGCGCCGTCAAAGGCCTTCTTCCAGTCAATATCCCCGGGCTTGGCTTCGCAGATGGCACTGCCTGCGCGGTCATAGATCACCTTGCTGGGGCGCTGCACCGCGCCGGTTTCCAGAAAGTAAATGCCCATGCGGCCGTCCCGCCGGATAATATTGCTCACATCCACGCCAAAGCTGCGCAGTTCCCGCACACAGGCATCGCCTATATCGTTTTTTGGCAGCACGCTCACAAAGGCGGTATCCATGCCATAGTTCGCCAGGGAAACGCTTACGTTCGCCTCTCCGCCGCCAAAGGTGGCCTCCAGACTGGGGGATTGGAACAAACGCTCGTAGCCGGGGCTTTTCAGGCGGAGCATGATCTCGCCAAAGGTAACAACCTTCGCCATGGTCCATTCATCCTTTCACTTCTCGGGTTGATGAGGGTTATTTCTGCAGCAGGTGCACGGCGAAGCCGGCAATGTCATCCTTGAGGTAAATGGCGCGCAGCTTGCCATCCTTCATGATGACGCTGTCATCGTCAAAGGCAAAACCGCGGCGCTCCATATGCCAGCGGGCACGCTTGATGGAATTGCAGGCCACGGCGATATGGCCATGAGCGCCACGGAACGGGATCTTCATGACTTCAAAGCCCTCTCCCACGAAATTGGCGTTTTTGTGCTCGTCGATGGGCCAGCCCAGCAGCTTGGACAGCGTCTGTGCATCCTTCATGGACTGCTCCGGCGTGCCGCTATTCACGCCCACATGGCGGATTTCCAGGCCCAGCATCTTGTTGACGGCGCTGCGGGTGATGTCTTCAATGCGCTTCCAGTCCTTTTGGGCCACGGCGTCGCCGGGGACCATCCAGCTGCCGCCGCACGCGACGATCTTGGGGAAGGCCAAATACTCGTTCAGGTTCTGTTCATTGATGCCGCCGGTGGGCAGGAAGGTTACGCCGCCATAGGGCGCGGCTATGGCCTTGATCAGCTTGAGACCACCCAGGGGTTCGGCGGGGAAGAACTTGACCGTTTTCAGGCCCATCGACAGGGCTACTTCAATATCGCTGGGATTAGCGCAGCCGGGCACGATCGGCACATTTTTCTCCTGGCAATACCGCACGATTTCAGGGTTCAGCCCGGGAGACACAATGTAGGTGGCGCCAGCATTCACGGCGCGGTCCACCTGATCCTTCGTAAGCACGGTGCCTGCGCCCAGAATCACGTCGGGCAGCTCGGCCTGCACGCGGCGGATGGCTTCCTCGGCCGCGTCGGAGCGGAAGGTGATCTCCGCGACGGGCAGTCCGCCGTCGGACAATGCCTTGCAAAGCGGTACCGCGTCGGCGGCGTCTTCCACTTTGATTACCGGCACGATGCCGGCCAGAGACAGCTTTTCGATCATTTCCATGGGGCGTTCCTCCTTTGAACTTGCATGACTAGGGATGTTGTGCGGCAACCTTGCCGCCGTCTGACAGCTTTGATTGGGAAACAGACAGATCAGGCATTTTTCAAAACCTGCTCGATGCGTGGCTGAATGCCCAGCAGCAGGTCTGCGCAGTGTGCGATCGCCTCCTCGCCCATGCGGAAGCTGGGAGCGGACACGCTCAAAGCGTACACCGCCCGGCCCTCTCGGTTGCGCAACGGAATGGCTACACAGCATACGTTTTCGTTGCTTTCCTCGCGTTCCACAGCATATCCCCTGCTTCGCACCTCCGCCAACTGCTCCAGCAGCCTGTCCAGGCTGGTGATGGAATGCGGCGTAAGCGCCGTCATTGGCGTATCCGCATACAGCCTGCGCACCTCGCCGTCATCCATCGTGGAAAGAATGGCCTTGCCCAGCGCGGTGCAGTACAGCGGTGCGCGCGAGCCCACATAGCTGGTCATGCGGATGGACTGGGTAGAATCCAGCTTGTCGATGTAAAGGGTGTCCCGCTCGGCCCGCACGCCCAGATGCATGGTTTCGTTGATTTTGTGATGAACCTCCGCCATGCATCCTCGGATCAGCTCCATCACATCCACCTGATGCATGGCGCCTGCACCGATTTCAAACATCTTCAGTCCCAGGCGGTATTTGCCCGTGTCCTCCCGCTGCGTGGCATAGCCCAGCCGGGTGAGCGTCTGGGCCAGATTGAAGGCCGTGGACCGAGGCAGACGCAACGCCTGCGCCAGTTCGCAAAGAGCCAGTCCCTCGGCATGCTTACCCAGCAATTCCAGCATATCCAACCCACGCTGCAACGTTCGATTGGGTATTTCAGCCATGATGACTCCTCCGTTGTTCACATATGTGAACAATGTTCCCAGTTTTGATGACCTATTATAGTCCCTCCTCAGGGAACCTGTCAAGGGTTCTTCACCGCCAAAAGCCGCGCTTTCCGAGTTGGAAAACGCGGCCTGCATGGTCAGAGCTGAAAAGTGGGCACCGTGTCTTTCGCTTCCGCTGCGGCACGGGGTGCTTACAGCGTCACGCCCGTTTTGAAAATAGCCATGTCGTGGTAACCGTTGCGTTCGCTGCACACCTTCCGCCCTCCGGCCACAGCCAGCACATAGTCCATCAAGTCCTGGGAGAGTTCCCCCATCTCCTTGCCCTCCAAAAGCTCACCAGCGTTGAAATCAATCCATCCGTGCTTATGGGACGCCAAATGGCTGTTGCTGGCGATCTTTACCGTGGGCACCGGCGAGGCGAACGGCGTGCCGCGTCCCGTCGAAAACAGCACGATCTGCGCGCCCGCGGCGGCCAGCGCCGTGGAGGCTACCAGATCGTTGCCGGGCGCGGAAAGGAGGTTGAGACCTGCGGTTTTGACTCTCTGGCCATAGGCCAGCACGTCCCTGACGGGCGCAAAACCGCTTTTTTGCGTACAGCCCAGGGCTTTGTCCTCCAAGGTACTGATGCCGCCAGCCTTGTTGCCAGGCGAGGGATTCTCATAGATGGTCTGATGGTGCTCCTCGAAGTAGCGCTTAAAGCCGTTGATCAAATCCACCGTTTTACGGAACATCTCCTCGTTCTCGCAGCGGTCCATCAGAATCGTTTCGGCCCCGAACATCTCCGGCACCTCGGTCAGGATGGTACTGCCACCCTGGGCGATGAGCAAATCGGAAAAGCCGCCGATGACCGGATTGGCCGTGATGCCGCTGAATCCGTCCGAGCCGCCGCATTTGAGGCCCACCACCAGCTTGCTGGACAAACAGGGCACGCGCGTCTCTCCGCGCATATGAGCGGCCATCTCCTCCAGCAGCCGCATCGCCTCCGACACCTCGTCCTCCACCTGCTGGCATACCAAAAAACGCACGCGGTCAGGATCGTATTCCTCCATATAGGGACGAATCTGGTCAATGCCGCTGTTTTCACAGCCCAGCCCCAACAGCAGCACGCCGCCCGCGTTGGGATGCGTGGCCAGATCTGCCAGCAGCCGGCGGGTATTCTCCTGATCCTCCCCCATCTGGGAGCAGCCATACGGATGCGGGAAGGCGTACACGCCCTCCACCCCTCCCCCTACCAGCGCCTGCGCGCGACGCTCCAGGGCGCGGGCCACGTCGTTGACACAGCCCACGGTGGGCAAAATCCACAGCTCGTTGCGCACGCCTACACGCCCGTCTTTTCGCGGATAGCCCGCAAAGGTGGCGGCAGTCCGGGAGGCAAGCGGCTTTCCATGCGGGTGGTACTGGTATTCCAGCTCGCCGGAGAGCAGCGTGCGCAGATTGTGCACATGCACGTGGCTTCCCTGAGGAATATCGGTTTTGGCCTCGCCGATGGGAAAGCCGTATTTGATCACATGCTCCCCTTTGTGCATGGCGTTGAGGGCCACCTTGTGGCCGGCGGGAATGTCATCGAGCAGCGTGATGGTTTTCCTGTCAACCTCGATGGCATCGCCCGCCTTCAGGGGGGTGAGCGCTACGGCGACCGAATCGCCGGGGCTGATTTTGAGCACGTTACGCATGGTCAGCCTCCAAAGCGTTCCGTCATCACGGTGCGTATGCCGCGGGCAAGCACATCCTCCAGCGCGGTGGCCACAGCCGTCTCCAGTCCGGGCACCTGCGTCAGATCCTGTCCGAAGAAGTCGGTGCTGCTCAGGAACATGCGCGTCAATTCAGCGGCGGGTTTCTGATCATTTTCGGCAAAGAAGGCCAGAACTGCCGCGTCATCCCGCAGGGTGTAAGGCTGCCCGTCGCGCAGGCATTCCAGCGCGCCGTCCTTGAGATGGCCGCCATGGTAGAGGGCCATCAGCGCAGCCAGGGAGAACGTCAGGTGCTCAGGCAGCTTGTGCTCCCTTTCCACATAGCCAAGCAAGCTGGGCATGCACCGGGCGCGCCACTTGGAAACGCTGTTGAGGCAGATGGAAAGCAGCGCGTGCTTGATATAGGGATTCTTAAACCGGCCCGTGACCTCCTCGGCAAAGGCCATCAGGTCTTCTTTAGGCAGGCTGAGGGTGGGGATGACCTCATCATAAAGGGTTTTTTGCATGAAAGTCAGGATCATGGGGTCGTTCATGGCGTCGAGCACGTAGTCATATCCGCACAGGAACGCGGCGGGCACAAACGAGGTGTGCGCGCCATTGAGAATGCGCACCTTGCGCTGCTTGTAGGGCTTCTGGTTGTCGGTGAAGATCACCGGAAGACCGCAGTCCGGCAGGGGCAGCTCGCCGGAGATGTCCTTTTCGGATTCGATCACCCACAGGGCAAAGGGCTCGCCCGTTACCAGCAACCGGTCCTCATAACCCAGCTTCTGCCAGATGGCTTCCGCTTCGTCGCGGGGATAGCCGGTAACGATACGGTCCACCAGCGTGGAGGTAAAGACGCACGCCTCGTCAAGCCAGGTTTCAAAGCGCTCGCCCAGCTTCCACAGCCGGGCCAGGGTCTTGACGCAGCGCTTGAGGGCGATACCGTTATCGTCGATGAGCTCCACCGGCAGGATGATCAGGCCCTTGTCGGCGGCATAGCCGAATGCCTCGGCGCGCTCATAGAGGAACTTGCACAGCTTGCCCGGATAGGAGTTGGGCGGGCAGAGGTCGAATCGGTCGCTTTCGTCCAGCACAATGCCCGCTTCGGTGGTGTTGCTTACGATAAAGCGCAGGGTATCCAGCCTGGCATAGGCCGCGTACTTCTCATATTCGCCATAGGCATCCACCGCATCGCTGACCGAGGTGATCGCGCGGCTCATCTCCACGGGCTTGCCGTCCACCAGGCCGCGCAGCAGCACGGTATAGCGGCAGTCCTGCTGGTGAAAGGCGTCCAGGTTGCCAAAGGATATGGGCTTAACCAGCACGACGTTTCCGTTGAAATCTGCTTTTTCATTGGCGATATCGATCATGTAATCCACAAAGGCACGAAGAAAGTTGCCTTCTCCGAATTGCAGCACACGAACGGGCCGTTCGGGGGCTTTGAGCATTCCGGCATTCAGTCGATCCATTGGGATCCCTCCTCGTCTGTTTCTGGTCATCTCCAGGTTCCGAAGCATGTAAATAGTTACATCATCTCTCGGTTATCTTACTCCTTTTTGGGCGTTGCGTCAATCCATCGCACAGGAATCTTTTATTTTCCACAATTTCATAAACGATTTTGTTTGTAAGAAATAACGGCTTGAAAACCCTGTTCGATATGTGTATAATAGGATCGGTTTCATTGAAGTAAGCATTTACATCACAGAGAGGGATACGCGTCATGAACATCTACGATATTTCCGAAAAATCCGGTGTTTCCATTGCCACGGTCTCCCGCGTATTAAACGACAGCCCGCATGTGAGTCAAAAGACCAAGGAACGGGTGCTTTCTGTGATCGAGGCCTGCGGCTATGTCCCAAACGCCTTTGCACGCGGTCTGGGGCTGAACACCATGAAAACGGTGGGCCTCCTTTGTCCAAACGCGGCAGACCCCTATCTGTCGCAGGCGCTGACCTATCTTGAGCGCGCCTTCCGCAGTCACAGCTACGACTGTCTGTTCAGCTGCACCGGTACCGATCTTGCCGAGCGCGCCCAGGGCACGGAGCGCATGAAAAACCGGCACGTAGACGGCATGGTGCTCATGGGCTCCACCTTTCTTGAGGATGATGATGTCAAAAACGACTACATCCGTGAGGTCGCCCGCTCCATGCCCGTGGTGATGCTCAATGCTGCCTTTCATTGCGACAATGTGTACTGCGTGATGTGCGACGACCAGCTCGCCACCATGGAGGCCACCCAATACCTGATCGACACGGGCCGTAAAAACATCCTGTATCTGTATCACAGCAAAAACTACAGCGGCCGCAAGAAGCTGGCCGGTTACCACGCGGGTCTGGCCAGCCGGGGCATTGCCGCCAGCGAGGCGCTGATTCAGTTTTTCAGCGAGGGCAAGACCAGCCTCCCGCAGGTGCGCGATCATCTACTGTCCCTGCATAAGGAAGGGCTCGCATTTGACGCGGTGCTCACCTCGGAGGATGTGCTGAGCATTGGCGCGGCGAAATATGCCCGCGCCGTGGGGCTGTCCATTCCCGGCGACCTGAGCATCGTCGGTTATAACAACTCCAATTACTGCCTGTGCTGCGACCCCGAAATGACCAGCGTGGACAATAAGCTCCGGGCCATATGTGACCATTGTGTGGAAACCATGCTGGCCGTTTTGAACGGGCGGGACATGCCCCAGAAAACCGTCTTTACAGGCGAACTGATCCGCCGCGGCAGCACGCTGTAGCTACCTTCGTTTCCCTTCACTTTCCCTTGCAACTTTATCATGCACAATCTATTAAAGGAGCGCTTTACATGCAAGCATTCATGGACAAGGACTTCCTGCTCTCCACCCCTACGGCCCGCACGCTCTACCACGACGTAGCGGCCAAATGCCCCATCATCGACTACCACTGTCACATCAGTCCGCGGGAGATCTATGAGGACCTGCGCTACGAAACCATCACCCAGGTATGGCTGGGCGGCGATCACTACAAGTGGCGCCTGATGCGCTGCGCGGGCGTGCCGGAAAAATACATCACCGGCAAGGAAACCAGCGACTACGAAAAATTCGTTAAATGGGCCGAGGTCATCGGCAAGAGCATCGGTAATCCCCTCTACCACTGGAGTCATCTGGAACTCCGGCGCTTCTTCGGTTACGAGGGCACGCTGAGTGCCCGCACGGCCGACGAGGTATGGAACCTGTGCAACCGGAAGCTGCAGAGCCCCGGATACAGCGTACGCGGCCTGATTGCCATGAGCAACGTGGAAACCATCTGCACCACGGATGATCCCATCGACACCCTGGAATGGCACCAGAAGCTGGCCGCAGATGATACCTTCCACACCGTCGTTCTGCCCGCCTGGCGGCCAGACAAAGCCATGAACCTGGAAAAGGCGGACTATCCGGAATACCTGAGCAAGCTTTCTGCCGCATCGGGCGTGACCATTGATAGTTTCAGCAGCTTGAAGGAAGCGCTTCGCAAACGGATGGATCACTTTGCCCAGAACCGCTGCTGTCTGAGCGACCATGCGCTCAATTACGTGATGTACGCCCCCGCATCCGAGGAAGAGGTGGAAGCGATCTTCCGCAAACGCCTCGCCGGGGATGCTGTGACCGAGCGCGAGCAGGCCATATTCAAGACCGCATTCATGTTCTTCGCGGCGCATGAGTACAGGCAGCGCAACTGGACCATGCAGCTGCACTACGGCTGCCGCCGCGACAATAACCGTACCATGTATGACCGCATGGGGCCGGATACCGGCTTTGACTGCATCGACAACTACTCTCCCTCCTCCCAGACCGCCGCGTTCCTCGGCGCGCTGGAGGCTGCGGGCGACCTGCCCCAAACCGTGCTCTACAGCCTCAATCCCAACGACAATCAGGCCATCGACAGCATTTGCGGCTGCTTCCAGAGCGAGGAGGCGGTGTCCAAGATTCAGCACGGCTCCGCCTGGTGGTTCAACGACCACCTGCAGGGCATGACCGAGCAGCTGGTCAGCCTGGCGAACCTGGGGTATCTGGCCGGATTCGTGGGCATGCTTACCGACAGCCGCAGCTTCCTGAGCTATCCCCGGCATGAATATTTCCGCCGCATCCTCTGCCGCCTGATCGGCGAATGGGTGGAGGAGGGGCTCTTCCCCAACGATAGGGAGATTCTCAGTGAAATCGTGCGCGGCGTAAGCTATGAAAACGCCAGGCGCTATTTCCACTTTGCCACCCGGTAACGCAAAAGAAAGCGTCCGCGTCCCCCTCGTACCGGGGAAGAACGCGGGCGCTTTCTTTTTGGCTCAGGCTTCTGCGCTCATGGGCGTTGCCTGCGCGGCGGCGCTGTGCTCTGCCTCCGCGGGGTTATGAACCTGCGCGGCCTTTTTCTTGGCCACGGCCAGCATCAGCTTGAGGCGGTTGAGCTGATTGGCTTCGCTGGAGCCGGGATCGTAATCCACGGCCACGATGTTGGCGTCCGGATAATGGGCACGCAGCTTCTTAATCACGCCCTTGCCCACCACGTGGTTGGGCAGACACGCAAAGGGCTGGATGCACACGATATTGCTCACGCCCGTAGTGAGCAGCTCTGCCATCTCCCCTGCGAGGAACCAGCCTTCGCCGTACTGGTTGCCCTGCGCAAGGAAGGGCTCGGCCAGCGCGGCAATCTGCTCAATGGGCATGGGCGCCTCAAAGCGTCTGCTCCGACTCAGCGCATCGATCGCAGGTCCGCGCGCCACTCGAATAGCGCTCACCACCAGCCGCGCCACAGCGGATGAGGTCCACTTAAGTCCCAGATAGCGGTGCTTAAAGAAGCCTCCATAGAAACTGTAGTTGAAGAAATCCATCAGGTCCGGCACCACCGCTTCCGCGCCCTCGCGCTCCAGCAGCTCCACCAGGTGGTTGTTTGCCACAGGCATGTACTTGACCAGAATTTCCCCCACCACGCCCACGCGCGGCTTGACCAGCGTTTCATCGATGGGCAGAGCGTCAAAGTCCTGCACCAGCTCGCGGCAGACTTGCCGGTAGGAACGGGACGGATGCTTTTCAACGATCGAATCCACGCAGATGTCCCGCCATTTGGCGGCCAGCGCGTCGGCGGAGCCCTTTTCCTTTTCATAGGGCCTGACGCGGTAGAGGCAGCGCATGAGCAGGTCGCCGTAAACCAGCGCTCGGACCGCCGCCATCAGCATGGAGGGTGAAATCTTCAGTCCCTCATTTTTCTCCATGCCGTTGGCGTTGAAGGAGATCACCGGAATGTGGGAAAGTCCCGCCTTATCCAGCGCACGGCGGATGAAACCCACATAGTTGCTGGCACGGCAGCAGCCGCCCGTCTGCGTCATGGCCAGGGCCAGACGGTCTGTATCATACTTGCCGGACAGCACGGCCTCCATCATCTGGCCTACCGTGATGATGGACGGATAGCACGCGTCGTTATTGACAAAGCGCAATCCCGTTTCGATCGCGGAACGCCCATCGTTTTCGAGCATCACCACATGATAGCCATAGCGGCGCATCGCGGGCTGAAGGATATCAAAATGAATGGGACTCATCTTGGGGGCCAGAATGGTATAGCCCTCGTCAAACATTTTTTTGGTAAACTCCGTGCGGTGATAGGCCGCCGGCATGATCTGCCTCTCCCGCTTGCGCCGCCGGCGCTGCTCCATGGCCGCCAGGAGGCTGCGGATGCGAATGCGCGCCGCGCCCAGGCTGTTGACCTCGTCGATCTTGATGAGGGTATACAGCTTGCCGGAGCCCTCCAGAATTTCGCTCACCTGATCCGCCGTGATGGCATCCAGCCCACAGCCAAAGGAGTTAAGCTGGATCAGCTCCAGGTCGTCGCGCGTGCGCACAAACTCCGCCGCCCGGTACAGGCGGGAATGGTACACCCACTGGTCGTTCACGCGGAGGGGATGCTCCGGAGGCAGGGTTTGGGGCAGGCTGTCTTCGGTAAGCACGGCCAGGTTGTAGGAGGCGATCAGCTCCGGGATGCCGTGGTTGATCTCCGGGTCCACATGATAGGGCCGCCCCGCCAGCACGATGCCGGGCCGCCCGTTATCCTGCATCCATTGCAGGGCGCGTGCCCCCTCTGCGCGCACATCCTCCTTGGCGCGCAGCTGCTCCGCCCAGGCTGCGTGAACGGCCTCGCGGGTTTTGCGGGGAGCGATGCCGAAGCTGTCCTCAAAGAAATGTGCCAGCCGGTCTGCCGCTACCTTTTCGCTGGTCAGCGCCAGGAAGGGCTTGAGGAACCGTACCCCCTCGATATCCTCCACGTTGTTGGCGATGTTTTCAGGGTTTGCGATCACCATGGGGCAGTTAAAATGATTCTGCGCGCCGGGGTCCTCCTGATGTTCATAAAAGACGCTGGGGTAGAAAATCGTCTTCACGCCCTGATTGATCAGCCACTGGATATGCCCGTGCGCCAGCTTGGCGGGGTAGCATTCGCTCTCCGAGGGAATGGACTCCATGCCCAGCTCGTAGATGGCGCGTGAGGTAAGCGGCGAGAGCACCACGCGGAAACCCAGCTGCCCCAGCAGCGTGGCCCAGAAGGGGTAGTTCTCATACATGTTGAGCACTCTGGGTACGCCGATTTCGCCCATGGGCGCATTCGCGGCTTCCAGCGGCGCATAGTCAAACATGCGATGCAGCTTGTAAGCGGGTACATTGGGACCATTCTGAGAGGTGCGCTGCCCGCCCAGTCCCTTTTCGCAGCGGTTGCCGGTGATGTGCCGCCTGCCGCCGTCAAAAAGGTTGATGGTCAGCATGCAGTGATTGGCGCAGCCCTGGCACCGCGCCGTGGTGGTCCGATAGCTCAGCGCGAGAATCTTGGAAATGGGCAGCATGGAGGTGGGTTGTCCCGTATATCGCTCCCGCGCCAGCAGCGCCGCCCCGAACGCGCCCATGATGCCCGCAATGTCCGGGCACACCGCCTCGGTCCCGGACAGCTGCTCAAAGGCCCTGAGCACGGCCTTGTTGTGGAAGGTGCCGCCCTGCACCACCACGTGCTCGCCCAGAGCCTTGGCACTGGAGAGCTTGATGACCTTGAACAGCGCGTTTTTCACCACCGAGCAGGCCAGACCCGCGGAGATGTCCTGTACGGACGCGCCCTGCTTCTGCGCCTGCTTGACATTGGAATTCATAAACACGGTACAGCGCGTGCCCAGATCGACGGGCTGGGGCGCAAACAGCGCCTCGGCGGCGAAGCCCTCCGCCGTATAGCCCATGGACATGGCGAAGTTTTCCAGAAACGACCCGCAGCCCGACGAGCAGGCCTCGTTGAGCAGAACGGTATCTACCGCGCCGCCCCTGAGCTTGATGCACTTCATATCCTGCCCGCCGATGTCCAGCACGCAGTCCACGCGGGGATCGAAGAAGGAGGCCGCCGTGCAGTGCGCGATGGTCTCTACCTCTCCTTCGTCCAGACAGAAGGCGGATTTGAGCAGCTCCTCGCCATAGCCCGTGGAGCAGGAGCGCGCAATTCTGGCCCCGGCGGGCATCAGCTGCTCAAGCTCGGCCATGGCGCGTTTGGCTGTTTCCACGGGGCTGCCCTGGTTGCCGGCGTAGAAGGAATAGAGCAGCTCACCCTCCATGCCGATAAGCGCCAGTTTGGTGGTGGTTGATCCCGCGTCAATGCCCAAGAAACATTCCCCGCGATAGGTAGATAAATCGCCCCTTCGCACGGAGGCGCGCTCATGCCGCTGGAGAAAATCGCGGTATTCCTCGTGATTGGCAAACAGCGGCGGCAGGCGCTTGAGTCCCTCGGTCAGCGCCACACCCTGTGCAAGCCGATCAATCAGCTGATCCAGCGGCACCTCCTTGCCCTCTGCGCGCATGGCAGCGCCCCTGGCGGCAAAAAGGTGACTGTCCGCCGGGGTGATGGCGGTTTCATCCGTCAGATGCAGGGTGCGGATAAAGGCGTTGCGCAGCTCCGGCAAGAAGTGGAGCGGGCCGCCCAGAAACGCCACGCGCCCGCGAATCGGCTTGCCGCAGGCCAGGCCTGAGATGGTCTGGTTCACCACGGCCTGAAAGATGCTGGCCGCCAGGTCCTCGCGAGCCGCGCCCTCGTTGATGAGCGGCTGGATATCCGACTTGGCGAACACGCCGCAGCGCGCCGCGATGGGATAAATCTCGTGATAGTTCGCCGCCAGATCATTCAGCCCTGCCGCGTCCGTTTTGAGCAGCGCCGCCATCTGGTCGATAAACGACCCCGTGCCGCCCGCGCACACGCCGTTCATGCGTTCCTCCACGCCGCCGGTGAAATAGATGATCTTTGCATCCTCACCGCCCAGCTCAATGGCCACATCCGTGCCCGGTGCGGCAGCTTCCAGCGCTTCGGCCACTGCCACGACCTCCTGCTCGAAGGTCACGTGCAGCGCGTCCGCCAGCGACAGCGCGCCCGAACCTGTCATGCCCACCCGCAGGCAGCATGAACCCAGCTGGCCGCGCACATCGCGCAAAAGATCGGCCAGGGTTTCCTGCGTGCGTGCGCAGTGCCGGCGGTAGTCGCTGAAAAGCGTTCGCCCTTCCTCATCCGTCACCACCAGTTTCACCGTCGTCGAACCGATGTCAATTCCCGCTTGATACACTTTCATGGACATGTTGCACTTCGCCTCCCGGGGCTCCCGCCGGCCGGCCCCGCTAAAACATAAGATATCCTCAAAAAACAATAAGACCGGCATCCCTACTGGATGTCGATCTTCTTGTATCGACCTTGCGGCGATAGCTGGCTGGGGTAGCAGGATTTGAACCTACGAATGCGGGAGTCAAAGTCCCGTGCCTTACCGCTTGGCGATACCCCAACAAGGGGAAAAGTGGGGTGAGTAGTGGGGTTCGAACCCACGACATCCAGAGCCACAATCTGGCGCTCTACCGCTGAACTATACCCACCATGTCTGGCGCGCCTGAAGGGATTCGAACCCCTGACCCACGGCTTAGAAGGCCGTTGCTCTATCCGGCTGAGCTACAGGCGCACAGCGCACAACGCGCTAGGGGCTGATCCTCAGGGTACCCGCTGACGAGATAAAATTGTACCATAGTTCAGCTTGCCTGTCAACCATCCGGCGCGAAAATTTGCTATTTTCCCCGACATGCCGAATTGTTTCAAAAGAGCGCCGTCCGGAGGCATTCGGGCGGCGCAAACCTTATTCCGACAACGGCTCACTTTGCAGCGGCCAAGAGCGCAGCACGCGCTCCAGCTCGAAGGCATAGTCACGCGGCGTCAGGCTCTCGGTCAGCACCAGCGGCACGGAAGCCAGCGTACGCCCGTCCAGCAGAAGGCGCGCCTCCCCCACCGCGTCCCCCATCTGCATGCCGGCGGGCAGAGAGTCCGGCATGTCATATTCCAGCGAAGGAATCTCGCCCTTGGGCACGGGGGCGGTCAGGTCCGCTCCCGCGCAGATGTAGACGGTGTCCTGCGTGCCGTCCGTAACCGGCAGCACGCGTACCGTCTCGCCCTCGGACAGCGCGGTAAAGCCCTCGTAGCGCTCAAAGCCCAGGTCCATCAGGCGTGCCGCCTCGTCAAACCAGGTTGCGCAGTTGAGCACCACGCCGATCACCTCCAGCCCGTCACGCCGGGCGCCGAACACCAGGCAGCGCCCGGCGGCGCGGGTATAGCCGGTCTTGATGCCGGTTGCGCCCTCGTAATCGGTCAGCAGGCGGTTCTTGTTGTTGAGGATGCGATTGTAGCTGCGCCCTTCCCAGGGAATGGACGCACGACGGGTGCTGACGATCTCGCGGAAGGTTTCGTGCTTCATCGCTTCACGGGCGATGAGCGCCAGGTCATAGGCGGTGGTGTGATGCCCCTCGGCAGGCAGGCCGTTGGGATTGACAAATACCGTGTTTTCACATCCCAGCTCGGCCGCCCGCTCAGTCATCATGGTGCAGAATGCCTCCACGCTGCCGCCGATATGTTCGGCGATGGCCACCGCTGCGTCGTTTCCGCTGGCGAGCAGCAGGCCATAGAGCAGATTGCGCAGGGTGATGTGCTCCCCCAGATTCAGATAGATGCTCGTACCCGGCACGCCATAGGCATTGCGCCCCACGGTGACCACGTCGTCAAGGTTTCCTTTTTCCAGCGCCAGAAGAGCGGTCATCACCTTGGTGGTGGAAGCCATGGGCAACGGCTCGTTTTCATTGTGGCACAGAAGAACCATGCCAGTGTTGCGCTCGATGAGCACCGCGGCGCGGGCCCCGGTTTCCACCTCTTCCTCGGCCCGCGCGCCGCCGCCCAGCAGCGTGAGCACCGCGCAGCACAAAAACAGCGTCACAGCCCGCAGCTTTGCAGGCAGCTTGTCTTTCATGATTTGGCGCCTTCCTCCTCGCCGCTGAAGTCGAAGGTTTCGATCTCGGTTTTATAGACCTTGCGGGCTTTCTTTTTTTCGCCCTGCTCCCCGTTCTGACTCAGGTCCTCCAGCAGCTGGGGCAGAAGCTCTACCACACGCTCCATGGCGCCGTTGGTCTGCGCGGGCAGCATTTTCACCGTGCCGTCTCCCACCACCAGAAAACCCACCGGCTGTACCGACACGCCTGCGCCTGTGCCGCCCGCAAAGGGAAATCCCTCGGCCGCCAGCGATCGGCTTCTGCTCTCATCGGCTGCATATTCGCCTCCGCCGGCGATGAAACCGAAGCTCACCTTGGAAATGGGAATGATCGTGGTTCCCTTCGTGCCCGTCACGGGCGCGCCTACAACGGTGTTGACATCCACCATGCTGCGGATGTTCTCCATTGTGGTCTGCATCATGTTGTCAATGGGATGCTGCTGCATACGTCTCCTCCTCCGTCCGGTTGCGCCGGGCACGCGCACCAAGAAGTGCCGCGCCCAGCTGGATTGCCGCCATGCCTAGGCTCCCCAGCCGCGCGCCGATTATGCCGCTTGCGAAAACTTCCGTACCCTCGGCCCGGAAATCCATCTCCACACGCCCATCCAGCGTCCGGGGCAGGGCCCCCGCGCAGGCCAGCGTCCGCAGCAGGGTTTGCAGCGCCGCGTAGCACAGCGCCGTGACGGCTGCATCGTCAAATGAAAACCGCACATGGAGATAGGCACTCTCCAGATGCACCGCATGCAGCGCGCGCCTGAGCCGCTTCAGGCCAATGGCCCGCAGTGCCGGCCAGATCCACGGCTCTGACAGGGTGCGCGCCACATCCTCCTCATGCACGGTGTGTTCCTCCTGAGGCTGCGGTTCCTTGATTTTGCGGAGAAAGGGCAGCCCTGCCGCCTGTACGCGCAGTCGGTAGCGCACCTGTCTGCCCACGCGCACGCTTACATGCAGCGTGATCGGCGTGATGAGCAGCGCATAAATCGAAAATGCCAACAGATAGGGATTCATCAAAATAACACCGTCCCTGACGTATGGTTTTCCACCGTTGCGTCTTTTGATGCGAATCCGCGTAAAGTTTACGGTTTCTTCATTTTTTCGCTATACATTCACAACGGGGGCGGGGTATGCTTACAGATGTATTGAAATAACCGGCGCAGAACCGTCAGGAGGAACTTGATTCATGGGCAAGACCATTGGCATTGACCTAGGCACCACCAATTCCTGCGTGGCCTTTATGGAGAACGGCGAACCCGTCGTCATCCCCAACGCAGAGGGAGGACGCACCACGCCGTCCGTGGTCGCCTTTACCAAAGACGGAGAGCGCATCGTGGGCGCGGCCGCCAAGCGCCAGGCTGTGACCAACGCCAGCCGCACCATCTCCTCCATCAAGCGTGAAATGGGCACCGATAACCGCATCAAGATCGACAACAAGGCCTTTACCCCGCAGGAGATCAGCGCCATCATCCTGCAAAAGCTCAAAAAGGATGCCGAATCCTATCTGGGCGAAACGGTCAGCGACGCGGTAATCACCGTGCCCGCCTATTTCAGCGACGGCCAGCGTCAGGCTACCAAGGACGCCGGCCGCATTGCGGGGCTTAACGTGCTTCGCATCATCAACGAGCCCACCGCCGCTGCGCTGGCCTATGGCATGGACAAGGGCGGCGCGCAGAAGATCATGGTCTTTGACCTGGGCGGCGGCACCTTTGACGTATCCATTCTGGATATCAACAACGAGGTCATCGAGGTGCTGGCCACCGCGGGCAACAATCGCCTGGGCGGCGACGACTTTGACAACTGCGTGGCCAACTATCTGGTGGAGGAATTCAAGCGGCGCGAGCACATCGACCTCACCCGCGACCCCACCGCCATGAGCCGCATCCGCGAGGCGGCGGAAAAGGCCAAGATTGAGCTGAGCGCCGCGACCACCGCCTCCATCAACCTGCCCTTCCTGACCTCGGACAAGACGGGGCCCAAGCACCTGGAAATGTCTCTCACGCGCGCCAAGTTTGACGAGCTGACCGCCCATCTGGTAGAAGCCACCATGGAGCCCGTGCGTCAGGCCATGAGCGACGCTGGACTCAAGCCCGCAGACCTCAGCCGCGTGCTGCTGGTGGGTGGCTCCACGCGTATCCCGGCAGTACAGGCGGCCGTGAAGCGCTTTACCGGCAAGGAGCCCAGCAAGGACATCAACCCCGACGAATGCGTGGCCATGGGCGCGGCGCTGCAGGGCGGCGTTCTGCAGGGCGAGGTCAAGGGCCTGCTGCTTCTGGACGTGACGCCCCTCTCCCTGGGCATCGAAACCATGGGCGACGTATTCAGCCGCATCATTGACCGAAACACCACCCTGCCCGTGCAGCGCAGCCAGATCTTTACCACCGCAGCGAATTTCCAGACCAGCGTGGACATCCACGTATTGCAGGGCGAGCGCGAGATCGCCAGCTGCAACAAGACTCTGGGGCGCTTCCGCCTGAGCGGTATCCGCCGCGCGCTGCGCGGCAAGAATCACATTGATTTTTTCGTTCATTTGCGCACCTCCGCGGCAACTTTTGCCAGATACGCTTCAAAATCTTCCCGCAGGCGCGCAAGATCGCGCTCGGGGCGCGTGACCGTCATGCGCCCGGCCAGCAGGGAAAGCTGCGAATCGAAGATGTTTTCCGGAATCTGCGCCTCGACGGGGGCGTACCCTTCGCGGTAGAACCGCACGCCCTGCGCGAAGTTCTTCGCCGCCGCTTCGGGCAGCAGGATCGTACATGGACGAACTCGGAGTTCGGCAAGCTGATCGGCCGCGCCATGGCGGAGGAGCGGGAGGACTACATCCTCGCCCTGTATCTGGCCCGGTACGCCGGTCTGCGCATCCATGAGTGCTTCCGCATGGACACCGCCGCGGCGGAACGCGCACTGCGTGAAAACGCCCTCACCGTGAAAGGCAAGGGCGGCAAAGTTCGTATCGTTCCCATCGAGGACGACCGTATCACCATGATGCTGCAGCGGCTGCTGGAGAAAACGGAGCGCGGCCACAAGCCGCTGGTGCCGGATGGCGTTCCCACTGACCGAGCCATCAACGGTATGCAGCAGTTTATCATCCGCCACCGCGACGCCATCTGCGACCCCACCGCACCGGACAGGCGTATTACCTTCCACGGGTTACGACATACCTACGCCGCCGAAAAGTACACAGCTCTCGTTAACGGCGGCATGACGCCTTTGGATGCCCACTTCACTGTGTCCCGCCTGCTGGGACACGAGCGGCCCGACGTGACGGACATCTATCTGGCATCCGTGAAGGGAGGCGCTGCCCGTGGAGAATAAGTACCGCTACCTGCATGACCTTCCCATGACACTGCGGGTGGAGGACTTGATGCCCATCCTCGGCATTGGCCGCAACACTGCCTACGAGCTGATCCGCAGCGGCCAGATACGAAGCGTCCGCATCGGTAGGCAGATTCGTATTCCAAGAGAGGCTTTGCTGGAGTTCCTGCGGAAGTAAACCTCTTTGTCGGCAAAAGTTTTTTTGACGGAACCAGTTGCCCATGCTATACTGAACCGCATGAATGGGTACTCCGCTTAGCACCGCTGTCAGGAGGTCATGCGGCTCTAAGTACACGATACAAGGAGTGCGAACTTATGAGACCCCGTAAAAAAGGACAGCAGTATGAGATCTGCTACCGCTGCCCCGGATATACCAAACCAATATATGAACGTTTTCCCACCTACGAAGCTGCAAACCTGCGGATTGCTCAAATTGAATACGAGAAGTCCATCGGTGAATTTCGCCCGCCAAAGCAAACGCCCATACAAACTAAACGCGCACAGAAAAAGTTTATCACGGTCAGCGAGCTTTTGGATGAATATGTGCAGGTCTATGGGCTGAACCACTGGGGAGATTCCTTCTTGTCCTGCAATCTTCATCGTATTGAGCATTACATCAAGCCGTACTTGGGCAACGTGGCGGTAAAAGACCTGACCACACACGATTTGGACTTGTTCTATGATTCGCTTCAGGACAAGCCTGCTGTTGTGCTGAAAGGCCACAAGAAAACAGATGCCTGTGTGTCCCGCTCAGTGATTGAAAAGACACACGCCCTGCTGCGCAGTGCGCTGAATCAGGCGGTCATCTGGGAATACATCCCCATCAATCCCGCCCTGCGCGTGACGCTGCCCAAGTATCAGCCGCAGGAACGCACCGTGTGGTCTGCCAGTGAAGCGCAACAGGCTCTGGACTCCTGCACTGATCCCGTTTTGAAGCTGTGTATGCTGTTGGCTCTCGGCTGTTCTATGCGTGTCGGGGAAATACTGGGCCTGACATGGGACTGCGTGGACATTTCGGAGGATGCCATCTGCGCCGGAACTGCTCATGTGCGGATCACCAAGGAACTGAAACGCTGCCAGAAGGATAGCCTTGCAGCGCTGGAACGGCGTGGACGCTCCACTGTCCTGCTGACATTCCCCGAGTGGAAGCAGACCGGCTCCTCTACCTCGCTGGTGCTGAAAGCCCCAAAAACGGAGAGCAGTGTGCGAAAGGTGTTTCTGCCGAAAACCGTGGCGCTGGCACTGGCGGAAGAAAAAGAGCGGCAGCAAGAGATAAAGGAAATGTTGGCCGGCGGTTATCAAGACTTTGATCTTGTCATTGCCCATGAGGATGGTCGCCCTTACGAGGAAAGGCAGATCGCCTTTTTGCTCCGCAAGCTGACCGATGCCACAGGGCTTCCGCCGGTAGTCTTTCACAGTCTGCGGCATTGCAGCGCCTCACTGAAGCTGCAGATCGGCGGCGGAAACATCAAGGCGGTGCAGGGCGATACCGGCCATGCCCAATCCCGTATGGTAACAGATCTGTACGCCCATACCAACAACGAGGAGCGCCGCCGGTTGGCGGAGAAGGTAGAGGCGGTTTTCTTCCAGAAACGGGCTGATGTGCCGCAGGAGAAGCCGCTGGATAATACAGCGGAACAGGCGTACCGTCTGCTGCAGGAAAATCCCGACATTGCCAAATTGATCATTGCGACACTGCAAAAGCAGGCATAGCAATAGCTTGTTGGAAAACCTGTTGGAAAGCCCAACAAAACTGAGAAACGATAAAATAAAGCAAACCCTGTAACCGTTGTGGTTACAGGGTTTGTGTGGAGCTGCTGGGCGGATTCGAACCGCCGACCTCATCCTTACCAAGTGATAAAAAGGCCTCCAGCCGTTGGTATATAAGGCTTTGCGGGCATTTTTACCGCAAAAAGGATGAGGTCAAAACTCTTTGCTCCATGTGTTCCGTCCGTTCGCTTCCGCGTGTGGGTCAGGGTGTGGGTCAGCGCCGCCGCCAGCACCGATGTGGGTCAACTTTCGATGGCATGAGAATCGTTGCGTTTTGCGTTGCTGTAGGCAATAAGAGAATACTTTGGTAAAAGCATAGAGCCACCAACGGAGAACTCCGTTCCCGTCGGGTGGCTCTTTCGTTTTGCGGTAAGTTTTTCGTATGGGTCAAAATGTGGGTCAAGCAGAGAATGCGGGACGGATATTCTGTGGAATACTGGATTTCTCCTCCTGCTGTTTTGCCTAAGTGACACGGGTCACTTCTTCCACGAAATAGCGCTCTTTCTTGGTCGCCGTATAATAGTGGATGCCAAATTGCTGGCAAATATCAAACAGCAACTCCGTATAAGCCATGCTGCCTGCGGAGGGCGGTGAAAAATATCCGCCAGCCCCCCCAGCTAAATCATCAATTTTCTTTCGTTCGGGTACCATATTCAAGTATCCTTATCTTCCAGACATTTTGAAGACAGCAATAATATACCACAAACATGAGTGTTTCACAAATGATTACGCTACTCATATTTTGCGCTGCAGAAAACAAAGAGAAATCGAATGAGACTGATTTCTAATGGAAGTAAAATTCCCCGCGCAAGATTGGCTTTAGCAAAGAGAAATCCGCCGCCAGCAAAGCAATGTGATTACCATTTTGCCAGCGACGGCTTTGTCTATTTAACTCATTGGAGTACAACGCATTATAACGCAATAGTAGAGGTGTTGCTATAATGGCAAGGTCGTCAGAGTATTAATTGCCCTGTATATTCGTCATTTGTTCCGACTATCTGTGTCAGATGGGTGATCGGCCCGGTGTCAGAGTGATACCAGTAATTTATAAATTTTTAGAGCAACCAGTACAATTTCGAGCATTATAAGCCGAAGTGCCAATACAAGCCATATTCTGCGTTTGAAGGACACTTTGCGTATCCCCCCTCTCGACTGTTATGTGCAAAATTTGTCAGAGGTTCTGTGAGCGAATCAACGCACATATGTCAGTTCTGATTTTATCTGAAATTTCTGTGGCGTTTACAGCACAACACAATGCGTCGGCAGAAAAAGTGCAGCCTTTCAGCGCACATTCTATAATGGAAGCCAGATCTGCATCCATCGAGTCAGTATATACCGATATATCATGGCACATGCCGTCCTCTACTCGTAGTTGCAGATTGACCTCTCCCCACGAGAATTTGTCACCACATGAGAAATCAAATGCCAGATTGTGCCCGTATATCCAGTCATAGCTGCTGAACTCCACCTGGAATTTATCCAATATAGACTGGTCAAAATCTTCTTCATGTAATGGAACGGATGTAAGGTCATAGACAATTTCAAACGCCTTATTCATAACAGCGGCCATTGTCGCAACTGTCAATCCTGGGCACAGTTCTCTTAGGTTTACTACACGGGCACGAACAGAGTTCACACCGTTACTGGAAACTTTTGCTTGTGATGGGCTGAGGTAGCGACTCATTTTAGACATATCGGCGTTTATTAACAGCGTACCATTGTGAAATGCTTTTCCGTTGTGGGAATAATAGGAGTTACCAGAAAACTTTCGCCCATCGGCCAACAGATCATTGCGCCCGGACAGTTCAGCTCGGATACCCAGCAAGCGGCAGGCTGTGAGTAGGACTTGCTGCTGACGCGAAAGATCATAATTCTCTTCGCTGACACTAAAGGTAAAATTCAGATTACCCAAATCATGAAATACAGCGCCACCGCCAGATAAGCGACGAGCAAGATTACCTCCCTCGTGCTCTAAAAGACCCGTGCGGCATTCTTTCCAAGCATTTTGATTACGGCCAATGACTACGGTATTTTCATTTTGCCACAGATAGAGAATGCAGGATGCATTGTCTACCACTTTTTCGGTAAAATAACGCTCTGTTGCCAAATTTTGATAGGGGCTTGTACTGCTTCCGCAGTATGTATATAATCGTCGAATCATGCCCGCCTCCTAATTACCTGTGAGAGGTCATCGTCCAACAGTAAGCAGGGAACTCATTATGTTCTTGGTTGTACATATTTTTCTCCTTGAATATCTGCTTTGCTCGTGTAGCATAAAAGCACAGAATCGTCTGAGCTTGACGTTTTGGCTGTATTGCCTGAAAGCTTTTAGTGAAAGACTACACTGTCAAATTAGAATGTCTCATTTTGATTTGCGACAAAGATAAAACCGCATATTGCACCTGCGTGTCCCTCTTCGTCTGTTTAGCGACTACAGCAGCATGGAATACAGTCAACATCTGCCATGCAGACATTTCATATTCCACACTGCTGTAGGGTTCTTCATAAAAAATGAGAAAGGTTTTTGTAAGATTTCCCACAAATGTCAACTGGCTTGATTATAACACTGCGTAAAAGCTGAGCTGCATATCATATGAAAGACTCATTAAATATCTTGATTTTCTAATAGCTGCGCCAATTCAGTCTCACTGTGACCAAGTAGATCACAATAGATTTCTTTGTTGTGCTGGCCCAACTCAGGTGCAGGTTCAAAGCCCAATTCATCATCGGAGAAACACAGCGGCGTTCCAGGAAAAGTAACGGGCCCAAGTCCGGACACGTTTAGCTTAATGGTAGCATTGCGAGCGTATGTGGCGGGAGAAGCCATTACGTCACTTAAATCTTTAATTTTACCGCCAGGAATGCCAATGCGGTCAAAAATCTCATCCCATTCCGCTCCGGTTTTCGTTTGCATAAGGCGATCCACTGCACCGTTAATTATATCGTAATTCTCAGGCTTCAACCGTTCAGCGTGATCCTTATATCGAGGATCATGAAGAATTGGGTCGTCAGTTATGGTCAGGAGGCGTTCAAACAAGCTGTCCTGCCCTGCGAGACAAATGACCTTACCGTCCTTGCAATTAAACTGACCAGCAGGACAGTCATAAGCGTTCTTGGTAGAGTTGCGGGTAATAATGCCGGATTGGTCAAAGAAGGGAATGAACGTGTTCAGTGCAAACAGACAACTATCATACATAGCGGTATCAATATACTGTCCTTTGCCCGAGGCCTCGCAGCGATGGAGAGCTGCCAGAATCGCAATAGTAGCCCACATGCCAGCCATGATATCGATAAACCAGATACCACCTGTGATACGGGGGCCTTCTTCACTGCGATTGATGTCCATAATACCGGATGACGCAGCCATGATGGAGTCAAATCCAGGCCGCATATAGTAGGGGCTGCCTTTCCCATAACCATTGATAGAGGCCATAATCAGTCGAGGATTCAACTTGTGAACGGTTTCCCAATCCAACCCCATCTTCTCCATGGTGCCGGGGCGGAAATTCTCGATAAGTACGTCAGATTTTTCAATTAACTCACGCAACAACTTTTTTCCTTCGTCACTGCGGAAATTGATTGTCACACTTTTTTTGTTGCGGTTCTCCGTAGGATAATACAGGTTGACGCCCTTGTATTCTTCGCCGCTGTGGCGAGTATCATCGCCCCAGATACGTTTTTCGACTTTAATGACCTCCGCACCTAAGTCGCCTAGTGTCATACCGCAAGTCGGGCAAGAAATATGGCGGCCCAGATCAAGGACACGAATGCCAGACAGAGGACCCTTATTCGCACTCATAACAGGTCAGCTCCTTTCAATTTCGTTTTGTATTGTTGTGAAAACACTCAATTTTGTTTGGATTAGCTAAATCCTTGTCAGTGATTATAATTGATGTCTCCGTTTTGTACAATTCATATTTTCGGAGTGATTAATCGGTATTTCTCATAAAGATGTATCTATGGCAAGTGCTAGTGGTTTGCTAGTTTAAAAGGTATATATCTCTTGATAGTTCACCTTAATCGAAAAAGCAAATAATTCGTATTCAAAATGCAAATTGACAATATGTACAAAAAAAAGCTACAATGACCGCAAAGTTGATCCTTGTTGTTACATGTGGTCACATGCATCCGAATTATTACAGATTTTGATTGACAGGAGGTACCAAATGGACTTTCAACTGAGCAAAATGCACCTGCTGCAGCAGGAATTGTTCCGTAAATTTGCCGAGACGGAGATCCGTCCTCTGGCAAAGGAGATGGACGAAAAGGAAGCCTATGATCTTGACCTGCTGGCCAAGATGCAGCGCTGCGGCTTCTTCGGTATCCCCTACAGCCGCCAGTACGGCGGCACCGGCGCCGACACGCTGGCCTATACCCTGTGCATGGAGGAGGTCTCCAAGGTGGATGCCTCTACCGGTATCACTATTTCCGTGCACACCTCCCTGTGCTGCTCCTGCATCAACAACTACGGCACCGAGGAGCAGAAGCAGAAGTTCCTTCGTCCTCTGGTGGACGGCAGCCAGATCGGCTCCTTCGGCCTGACGGAGACCAACGCCGGCTCCGACGTACAGGGCGCCCAGACCGTGGCCGTGAAGGACGGCGAGGACTGGATCCTGAACGGCTCCAAGATCTTCACCACCAACTCCGGCTTTGCCGATACCTGTATCGTTTTTGCGCTGACCGACCGCAGCGTTCCCGCGGCGAAGGGCATGACCGCCTTTATCGTCGACCTTAAGGGTACGCCCGGCGTGACCATCAGCGACAACATCGAGCGCATGGGCATCCGCGCCGCCTCCAACTGCATCGTCTCCTACGACAACGTCCGCGTCGGCGCGGACCGCGTGCTCGGTCAGGTCGGCAAGGGCTTCAAGATCGCCATGGGCGCGCTCGACTGCGGTCGTATCGGCATCGCTGCGCAGGCCGTCGGCATCGCGCAGGGCGCGCTCAACGAGGCCATCAAGTATGCCAAGGAGCGCAAGCAGTTCGGCAAGAGCATCGTCTCCTTCCAGAACTCCCAGTTCAAGATCGCTGAGATGCAGACCAAGATCGACGCCGCCCGTCTGATGACCTGGCGCGCCGCCATCGCTGAGGACAACCACGAGGTATTCGGTCCTCTCGCTGCCATGGCGAAGCTGATGGCATCCGATGTCGCCGTGGAAGTGACCCGCTTCGCCGTTCAGCTCATGGGCGGCTACGGCTTCTGCCGTGAGTACCCGGTCGAGCGCATGTACCGCGACGCCAAGATCACCGAGATCTACGAGGGCACCAGCGAGGTCATGAAGATGGTCATCTCCGGTTCCATGAAGCTGAAGTAAGAAAGGGGAAGTGCAGAAAATGAAGATCGTTGTTTGTATCAAGCAGGTCCCCGATACCGCTGAGGTGAAGC
>OMNT01000522.1_pt1 | contig 40774 bp, 30 predicted proteins | sample 1672551 | NCBI WGS metagenome assembly OMNT01 (sample SAMEA3136698, study PRJEB25190) | human gut metagenome | reverse complement strand
CTCGTTCCGGCGGGCCAGCCCCTCTTCCCCGAAGGGTCCCCTCTTCCCGGCGGGCCTGCCCGGTCCCCGAAGGGCCCCCTCTTCCCGGCGGGCCTGCCCCTCTTCCCCGGAGGGCCTGCCCCTCGTCCCGGCGGGCCTGCCCCTCTTCCCCGTAGGCCCCTACCGGCAGGCAGTTCTGCCACCCGTTCAAATCGAAATTTAGTAGGGATAGCCGGTACAAAAGCGAAAAATGAGCCATTTTTAACAATTACAACCGAAAATTAAAATTGTACCCATAAAAAATCAAGAACTTTCCGGTGGAAGTATTAATTTTTTGAGTAGCCGGACCGGTTGAATTATTTATTGAAAGTGTTACAATTTTGACTAGGTATAGAACACGGTCTATGCTCCGGAGTTCTACCGCGTGTTATTAAGGAGGGAAACAAAATGACAGAAGTTGCAAAGCGCATTGAACAGCTTCGCAAGCTGATGGCAGAGCAGAACATCGACGCATATGTCGTTCCGACTGCAGATTTTCATCAGAGCGAGTATGTTGGCGAACATTTCAAAGCCAGACAGTTCATTACCGGTTTCAGCGGATCCTATGGAACAGCTGTTATCGCAAAGAACGATGCCGGTCTGTGGACGGATGGAAGATACTTCACCCAGGCACTGAGCGAACTGGAAGGCAGCGGCGTTCGTCTGATGAAGATGTTCGTTGATGACACTCCATCCACTACCGAGTGGCTGGCAGAACAGATTCCGGAAGGCGGCAAGGTTGCCTTCGACGGCCGTGTGCTCTCCATGGGCGAAGGTCAGGAATACGAAGAAGTTTTGGGAGCAAAGAACATCACCATCGAGTACGAAGTAGATCTGATCGATCAGATTTGGACAGACCGTCCGGAACAGTCCAAGAAGCCGTGCTTCTTCCTGGAAGACAAGTACACCGGCGAGAACGTTGCATCCAAACTGGCAAGAGTTCGGGCAAAGATGGCAGAATGCGGTGCTACCGTACACCTGATTGCATCTCTGGATGACAATGCGTGGCTGCTGAACTTCCGTGGTGACGATATCGACTTCTTCCCACTGGTTCTGGATTATGTAATCGTTGGCAAAGACGATGCGCACCTGTACATCGACGAGAGCAAACTGAACGACAGAATCCGTGAAGAACTGGCGAAGAACAACGTTCAGATTCACCCATATAACGACATCTACGAAGATGCCAAGAAGATTGGTAAAGACGAAGTCGCTCTCATCGACCCGATGAAGATGAACTACGCACTTTACAAGAGCCTGCCATGCAAGGTGGTAGAAGGTGCCAACCCCACCATCCTGATGAAGGCCATGAAGAACGAAGTGGAAATCGCAAACATCCGGAAAGCAGAGCTGAAGGACAGCGTTGCCCTCACCAAGTTCATGTACTGGATTAAAAAGAACTACGACAAGATGGAGATCACCGAGTTGTCCGCATCCGACAAGCTGACATCCCTCCGCGCTGAACAGGAAGGATATATTCGGGATTCCTTCGAACCTCTGCAGGCATTTGGTGCACACGCAGCAATGATGCACTACTCCCCGACAGAGGAGTCCGATGTTCCGCTGAAAGAAGGTGGCATGCTGCTGACCGATACCGGCGGCGGCTACTATGAAGGTTCCACCGATATTACCCGTACCACCGTTCTGGGCCATATCACACCGGAGCTGAAAAAATACTACACCGCAGTATACAGAGCAATGCAGCACCTGAGCGTGGCAAACTTCCTGTACGGAAACCACGGCTGGTCCCTGGATGTACTGGCAAGACAGCCAATCTGGGATTTGAACAAGGACTTCCAGTGCGGAACCGGACACGGATTCGGTTATCTGGGCAGCATTCACGAACCGCCAACCGGATTCCGCTGGTACATCGTTCCGTCCAAGAATGAGCATCACCAGTTCGAAGAAGGCATGGTTATAACCAATGAGCCGGGAATCTACGAAGAAGGTGACTTCGGTATCCGTATCGAGAACAACCTGCTCACCGTAAAGGGCGAGAAGAACAAGTACGGTCAGTTCATGCACTTCGAGACACTGAACTTCGTACCGATCGACCTGGACGGCATCGATCCGGAAGAGCTGACACGCTCTGAGAGAGAATGGCTCAATGATTACCACAAGGATTGCTACGAGAAGGTTAGCCCATTCCTCACCGACGAGGAGAAGGAATGGCTCAAGGAGTACACCAGAGCCATCTAATTAGAAATCCAACGCTCTCGGCGAACGAGAGCCCGGTGCAGCTCTGCACCGCCGGACCACTCGGACACTTGGAATTTAGAAAATAATTGTTTTATAAAAAGAAAGTATATAATAGTTGTAGATTCTCTATCAAAGTGCCGGCGGTCGTGCTATAATGATTTATGGATGTTATTTTCGGAACAATCCGGAAAGACTTAAGAAATGGAGGATTACATCATGTTGAAAAAAGATCGTTTGGAGAGAACCATTGCCAAGATGAAGGAAAAAGACATCCCTCAGATGCTCGTTTCCGACCAGTATGCTCTGTACTACCTGCTGGACAAGACATTTGTTTTCGGCGAAAGAATGGGTGCGCTGTACATCAATGTTGACGGTACCGTTCACTTCGTACTGAACAAGCTGTTCCCACAGGTGGAAGACCTTGGCGTGGAGATTACCTATTACGATGACGTGGAGGACGGCGTAGAGATTCTGTCCCATTTCGTCGACAAAGAGAAGACAATGGGTATCGACAAGACCTGGCCGGCAAGATTCGTTCTGAGACTTCAGGAACTGGGTGCAGGCAGCTCCTTCGTAAACAACGCATGCGTAATTGATAAAGTTAGACAGGTTAAGGGTGAAGATGAGCACAAGATCATGAAGGAATCCGCTCTGAAGATCGATCAGGTTATGGATAAACTGATTCCATGGGTTGCAAAGGGTCTCACCGAAATCGAGCTGAACCAGAAGACTGCAGAACTGTGCAAGGAAGTTGGTTTTAGCGGCATGTCCTTCGACCCGATCACTGCATACGGTAAGGGCGGCGCAGATCCGCACCACATCACCGACGACAGCAAGGGTAAGCACGGCGACTCCGTTGTCCTGGACATCGGTGGAATGTGGAAGGGTTATGCTTCCGACATCACCAGAACCGTATTCATCGGCGAAGTAAGCGAGAGACAGAAGCAGATCTACAACATCGTTCTGGAAGCCAACAAGAGAGGTATTGCAGCAGCAAAGCCGGGCAACAAGATGAGCGACGTCGATAAGGCTGCAAGAGATTACATCACCGAGCAGGGCTTTGGCGAATACTTCACACACAGAACCGGCCACTCCATCGGTCTGGAAGACCACGAGGTGGGCGACGTATCCCTGGCGAACGACGAAATCATCGTACCGGGACAGTGCTTCTCCGTTGAGCCGGGAATCTATCTCTATGACGAGGGCATCGGCGTAAGAATTGAGGACATCCTGTACATCACCGAAGATGGCTGCGAAGTGCTCAACGAGTATCCGAAGGATGAAATCATCGTTGTTCCGGACGGAGAATAATTGTTCATAAAACAAAGTTCGCCTCGGCAGACACTTCCGAGGGAATAAAACGGAAATGATAAGGGTGCCGCGGTCTGCGGGCTGCGGCATTTAATTTACAAAGGAGAGTTAAAAAAATGGCAAAGATTACAGAAGGTTACATGCCGTTCAGAGGTTATCAGACTTATTACAGAATCGTTGGTGAGCAGAAGGATAACGGAAAGGCTCCGCTGATCTGCCTGCACGGTGGTCCGGGATCCACCCACAACTACTTCGAAGTACTGGACAACGTAGCAGACGATGATGATCGTATGATCGTAATGTACGACCAGCTTGGCTGCGGAAATTCTTACCTGGACGGACATCCTGAAATGTGGACACAGGATCTGTGGCTGGACGAGCTGGATGCTCTGAGAGAGCACCTGGGTCTGGATAAGTGCCACATCATCGGTCAGTCTTGGGGTGGTATGATGCAGATTGCATACGCAATTGAGCGTGGTGCAAAGGGCGTAAAATCCTTCATCATCTCCTCCGGTCACCCAAGCAGCAGCCTGTGGGCAAAGGAAGGTATGAGAAGAATTAAGATGATGGATGAGGCAGATCAGAAAGCCATCAACCACGCACTGGAAACCGAAGACTTCACCGGCGAAGATTATTTGAAGGCAGTAGATCACTATATGGACAGATACTGCACATACTGGAGAGAAGATCTTCCGGAGTGCTGCACCAGAGCAAAGAAGAGCGGCGGCGAAGCATATCTGTATGGATGGGGCCCGAACGAATTCGTACCGTCCGGTACACTGAGAGACTTCGAGTATATCGACAGACTGCCTGAAATCGAAGTACCGTCCCTGATTATGAGCGGTATCTCCGATCTGTGCTCCCCACTGGTTGCAAAGACCATGGCAGACGGAATCCAGCACACCAAGTGGATCCTCTGGGAAAATGCAAGACACACCACATTCGTAGACAGACACGATGATTACTGCGTTGAGCTGATCAAGTGGATGAACGAATACGACAAATAAGAATAGACAGCACGAAAGTGCTTTGATTGTCAGAAGTCCGGGCACGCATCGGGAGATGCCGTGCCCGGATTGCTCTATATAAGAACAGACCGGGTGAAAGCCCCGTGTCGGGAGGTGTACGATGTTACATGAAGTAAGTTTTAAATCCTTTAATGAGAGAGATGACGTGCAGGGCTGGATTTACGTTCCGGCAACAGAGCCTTGCGGAATCATTCAGCTGGTGCACGGCTTCGGAGAGCATTCCAGAAGATATTTCCATATGATTGTGAATTTTATGGAAGCCGGCTATATCGTCGCGGCCGATGATCACGTAGGTCACGGCAAAACCGCCATGGTGAACGACACCTGGGGCGACTGGGGCGACAAGGGCTTCCGCACCATGATGGAGGACGAGCACACGCTCACCACCCTGGTCAAAGAAATGTATCCGAATCTTCCGTACTTCATGTTCGGCCACAGCATGGGTTCCTTCATCGCACGGGATTACATCACCAAATACGGCGATGAACTTGCCGGCGTAACCCTTTGCGGCACCAGCGGCGTATTCCCGCACGTAGAAGAAGGAATCGAGCTTCTGGAAAAAGAAGTGGCAGCCGGGCACGGAGAGGATCCGGCCACCGAGGCACCGAATGTGGTGATGGGCTGGATGTTCGGACGCTGCGATGAAGAAATCAAGCTGGGCAACGAGTGGATCTGCTCGGATCCTTGCGTTCAGTACGACCACGCCCACGACCCGTTTGACGCCTTCACCAAGCCGACCACCAACCGGTCCTTCCTGTACTTCTGTCAGATGATTACCGCCATTACCGGAGAAGACTGGGCGAAAAATGTTCCGACGGAACTTCCAATCTTCAACATTGCCGGCGACCAGGATCCGGTGGGCCAGTACGGCGAAGGGGTATATCAGGTATCCAATTGGCTGACGGAAAGCGGACATGCCGTAGAGACGAAGCTGTATCCGGGTTACCGCCACGAAATCCACAACTACGAAGATCTGAAGGATGAAGTGGTAGAAGACATCATCTGCTTCTTTGACGAGCAGTTGGATTTTGATGACGACGATGACGATGAGGAATAATAGAATTGATTAAATCCACAATTAGGAAGCGCACCTATCGCGCAATATATCGGTTATTGGACCGGGTATCTCCGGTGGATTACGACTGCGGCACCCTTTGCGGTGCCGCATGTTGTATGGTGGAATCGGAGCCGGATATGGAAATGGGCATCTACCTGCTGCCGGGGGAGGACAAAATCCACCGCCGGAAAGGCGAAGACTATCGGTGGACGGAAGAATCCACAGAAGAGTTCGAATTCCCGGAATCCTGGAAGGGGAAGGTGTTCTTTTTGCACTGCATGAATCCCCCGCACTGCCAAAGAGCGCTGCGGCCCATTCAGTGCCGGACCTTTCCGCTGCTGCCCCATTTGACGGAGGAGGGCGAGCTCATCATGATTTATGATGATACGGAAGTACCGTACGCCTGTCCGCTGATTGAAGAGACCCTTCCGCTGAATGATGATTTTGTGAAGGCCACCACTACGGTGTGGCGGCATCTGATTCGGGATCCTCTGATTTACGATCTGGTAAAAGCAGATTCGGAGGACCGCTACGAATAACCGAACGTGCGGAATGAGGGGTGCCGATAGAATATAGGAATAGCGGAAAGAATATTTTTACAAAATGAACACATAACATCGGGCGACATGAAAAAAAGTGCTATACCCATAGGAATAATTCGTTTTTCAAGGAATTGTGAATATGTTAACATCTGTACCGTAAGGAAAGAGTGCTTTAGGTACATCCCCGGAGAAGCGGGGATGAAAAGTATGAGAGGTATTGAAATTATGGAACAGAATGGTAAGACAAGAAGCAAGCGTTCCGCCATCATCATCATGGGTCTGGCGCTGTTTGCAACACAGTTCGGTGCCGGAAATCTGATTTTCCCGCCGTTCCTGGGAAGAGACACCGGTTCTTCTTGGTTCGTTGGATTCATCGGATTCTTCCTGATGGACGTTGGTCTGGCGGTAGCAGCGATTATTGCAACCGTATCCAACAAGAAGGGCGGCGTTGACGGCGTTATGGGCAAAATGGGCCGTATCCCTGGAAAAGCGATGGTAACCGCTATCATCATCTGCCTGGGACCGCTGATCGCAATTCCGCGTACGGCAGCAACTACCTATGAAATGGGCGTTAAGCTGCTGATTCCGGGTCTTCCGCAGTGGGCATTCGGTGCTATTTTCTACGGAATCGCACTGCTGCTGGTAATCCGCCCGACAAAAGTAGTAGATATTATCGGAAACTATCTCACACCGATTCTGCTGGCAGTAATGGTACTGCTGATCGTGATTGGTATCGTGAATCCGATCGATGAAGCCGCAATCCTGGCAAACGCATCCCCGATGCACGACGGTATCGTAAACGGATACCAGACATTGGACGGTATCGGCGGCGTTCCGCAGACACTGATGATGATTACTGCGGCATGTGCTTACGGATATACCACAAAGGATGAAATTCGTCAGACTGTCAGCGGTTCTGCAGTGATTTCCGGAACTTTACTGGCTCTGGTATATGGCGGACTGACCTATCTGGGTTCCACCGTTTCCGGCATCGCAGAGTTCAAGAATCTGGAGCAGGCTCCGCTGCTGATGGCAATCACCAACAGACTGTTGGGCAACTACGGCGTAATCGCGCTGACCATCATCGTACTGATGGCTTGCCTGACCACCGCAATCGGACTTTCCGCAGTAGTCGGCGACTATTTCAAAGATCTCACCAACGGAAAGATGCAGTATAAGTACACCGTTATCGCAGTTATCGTATTCAGCTACATTCTCTCCAACTTCGGATTGAGCAACATCATCGCACTGGCCGGACCGATTCTGTCCATCCTGTATCCGCCGCTGATCGTTCTGGTAGTAATGACACTGCTGGAGAAGGTGGTAAAGAACGAGATGTCTGCATGCGTAGGTGCATATGTATCCCTGCTGGCCAGCCTGGCGGGAACCCTGCCGATGGGCGCAATCTCCGATATGGCTGCAAAGCTGCCGTTCGCGGCAGATGGCCTGGGCTGGATTGTTCCGGCTGTAATCGGATGCGTGGTAGGCGCATTCATTCCGAAGCCACAGGGCAAGAAGGCTGAAAACCTGAAGGCAAATGCGAATCTCGACTAAGAGTTTATAAAAAGAGTTTTGCCTCGGCCATTGACGAACCCGATTTCCGGTCCCCCCGGAAGTGGATGCAAAACGAAAAGGCAGGCGCTTCACGAAAGTGGAGCGCCTGCCGGTTTTTTTTATGAAAAGAATTAGCAGGTGACGATGCCGTGCTGGTTGATGAATTCGATGAGCTTCCGCAGGAGGTCATTCATGTATTTGGTGCTGTAGAAGAGCTGAAGCATTTCCACGAATTCTTCTCCCAGCGGGAAACATTCAAAGTCGCTGTCCGCGTCCACTTCCGAAAGGGGAAGGATGGCGAAACCCTGGGACAGGGCCAGCATCATGGTCTGTACATCCTGACTGCGGGCGACCCGAACATCGTGGAAGGTAGTGCCGTATTTTTTGTGAAGATTGGTGCGGCAGTATTCGTAATACTCTTCATCCACGGATTTGGTAATCAGGGGGAGGCTCTCAATCGCCTTCTCAATGGAACCGAAGTGGCGTACCGTGTTCGGCGGAAAAACCAGGTAGTCCAAGGCCTTCAGGATGTCGATGCTGCGGATTTCCGGATAGGCGCGAACTTTTTCGCTGATGTTGTCCGGCATGACGATGGCGTGGAGCCGCTGGTGTACCAGATCGCTTACCAATTCCTTTTCGCTACCGAAGGCGGCTTTCAGGTTTACGTCCCGATAGGCGGTTTGAAAATCCGTAAAGAGGGATACGTAGAAATGAGAACCGTCCAGCCCCAGGTTCAAATCCCGGGAATGGTCCTGCTTCAGGGCGGCCACCAGGTTGGCATAATCTTTTTTCATGGCCAGCGCCTTTTCGTAGAAAATCTGCCCCTGGTCGGTGAGCTCACAGCCCTTATTGGTTCGGTAGAACAGCTTGCAATTGAATTCGCTCTCCAGTTGGGCAATGTACTTGCTCATGGTTGTCTGCGCAATTCTGCACTGGTCGGCAGCTTGGGTGAAATTACCGGTATCTGCTGCTGTCAAAAAATAGTCTAATTTCTGAATATCCATAACCTTTACCTCTCGTTTTTATTATAACGGATAAAAAATAATAAACAATAGAATAAATTGGTTTAGTATGTCAAAAAATGAAAAAAAGTGCTTGCGAGATGAAAAGAATTCTTTTTTAAAACACATTTCTTCATGGTAGAGTAGGTGGCGTATTGGTTATAAATGTTGATAGGTAAGGTGAAAAAATGGAAAAGAAAAGAAGTAAGTTCTCCGCAACCCTGTGCATGGGACTTGCGTTGTTTGCCGCACAGTTCGGTGCGGGAAATCTGATCTTCCCGCCGTTTCTGGGAAGAGAAACGGGAAGCAGCTGGATTAGCGGATTCATGGGATTCTTCATCATGGACGTGGGACTGGCAGCAATTGCGATTGCATCGGTAGTGCTGAACCGAAAAGGGAACGTAGACGGAGTGGTTGGCAAGATGGGAGCGAAGCCGGGAAAGGTACTGCTCACCACCATCATGCTCTGTCTGGGACCGTGCGTGTGCATTCCGCGAACCGCGGCTACCAGTTATGAGCTGGGATTCAAGACCATCGCGCCAAGCGTGCCGCTGTGGCTCTACGGTTTGGTGTTCTTCCTGATTACGTTGGGTCTGGTTATCCGCCCATCGAAAGTAGTAGACATTATCGGTAATTACCTCACCCCATGTCTGCTGGCGGTGATGATTCTCCTGATTGTCATCGGAATCATCAACCCGCTGGGCGCTTCCGTTTCCCCGGAGGAAATCGTTCCTATCGCATCCGGCATTCAGAACGGATATCAGACACTGGACGGAATCGGCGGCGTGCTGATTACCATCATGCTGATTACCGCTGCGTACAACTACGGATACAAGGAACACGAAGACGTTAAAAAGATGATCGTCGGCGCGGATCTCATTTCCGCAGCGCTGCTGGCCATCGTGTACGGCGGACTGACGTATCTGGGCTCCACCGCATCCGGTATTCCGGAATATGCCGGACTGGACCAGGCCGGTCTGCTGGTAGCGATTACCTACCACTTGATGGGTAAATACGGCGTATACGCTCTGGCAGCCATTGTAATCCTGGCCTGCGTCACCACCGCACTGGGACTCAGCTCCATCGTGGGAGACTACTTCGAAGAGCTGACCCACGGAAAGCTAAAGTACAAGCAAATCGTAATCGCCCTGATTGCCATCAGTTATGCCATGTCCAACTTCGGACTGAGCCAGATCATCGCCATCGCGGGACCGGTGCTGAACATTCTGTACCCTCCGCTGATCGTACTGGTACTGGGTGCCTATGTGGAAAAAATTACGGATAACGATCACGTCATTTGTGTGGGAACCTATGTGGCGCTGATTACCAGTATCCTGAGCACCATCAGCACCTCCGGATATCCGATTGCGTTCATCGACAACCTGCCGTTCGCATCCTTCGGGTTGGGCTGGGTCATCCCGGCACTGATCGGCTGCGGTCTGGGTGCATTCTGGAAGAAAGATGCCGCTTTGCTCTCCGGTAAGGAACTGAAGGCCGGTAAGAAGCTGGAAGCAGAATAAAAACGCTTAAAACACTAATTTCTATATTATATAGGGGAAACACCGTCTCGATTCGGAGGCGGTGTTTTTCTGTTATACGCAGTTTTGGCCGTATTTTCTCGCAGTGACAGACCAATGGTTATACCGAAGTCGGTATGAAAAAACATGATAGCAAAAAAGAACAGTTGAAAAATGAGTTGGAAAAATTTTTCAATTTATATTAAAAATAGGTTGAATGGATAATTAATCAACAATTAGGCAAATATACGTGTGTATATTGATTTAAAAATGAAAAGAAAACACAATATATAGCGGTTTCAAAAAAGTACGACAATAAAATAACGAAATTTTGCTTTTAAAATCGTACAAATTTCCAAAACCCTATTGTTCAATAGGTTTCCGCCAGTATTAAAAATTGTAAAAAGTTTTCTCCCTTTAACTAAATATACAGAACATATGTTGCGAATGTGAAGAACAGGTGATATACTTTGAGCATAAATTGTATAGGGCGGATTAACCAATAGAGTGATTATTCCGATTTAGTCCGAAAGGTGTAATGTCTTATACAGAGTTCTTATATGTGTCGTTTTCATTTTTGTATGGAGGTATTGAAATGGAACAAGAAAACCAAAAAGGCCAATTTAATTCCAATTTTGGATTCTTGATGGCAGCACTTGGATCGGCCGTAGGTCTTGGTAACCTGTGGTCCTTCCCTTACAAGATGGGTATGGGCGGCGGATTCGCTTTCCTGCTCTTGTACGTAATTCTGGCAATTGTAACCGGTTACCCTCTGATGCTCTCCGAGATGGCTCTCGGTCGTAAGACTCAGAAGGCGGCAATCGAGGCTTACAAGGAAGCCGATCACAGATTCACCTTCAACGGTGTTCTGCAGACCATCGTTCCTTGGCTCTTGATTTGCTTCTACTGCACATTCGGTGGATTCATCACCAAGTACCTGGGAGACTCCATTCTGGCGCTCTTCGGTAAGGGTATTCTGAACACTGCCGATCCAGGCGCACAGTTCGGCGGACTGCTGACCAACACCGGCAACTCCGTTGCATGGATGACAGGTTACCTGCTCCTGACAATGGTTATCGTATTCGGTGGTGTATCCGGCGGTATCGAGAAGTTCTGTAAGGTAGCAATGCCGTTGCTGTTCTTCATGCTGCTCATCGTAGTAGTAAGATCTTGCACACTGCCTGGCGCAGGCCCTGGACTGAAGTTCCTGTTCAGCCCGGATCTGAGCGCTTGGGGAAGTGCAAAGGGATTCTTCAGTGTACTCTCTTCGGCAGGTGGACAGTGCTTCTTCTCACTCTCTCTGTCGTCTGGTTGTATCATTGCTTACGGTTCTTACCTGGATAAGAAGGAGAACCTGGAATCCAACGCAGCAATCATCACCTTTGGTGACTCCATGGTAGCGATCCTGGCTGGCGTAGCTATCTTCCCGGCTGTATTCGCATTCGGTCTGGAGCCATCCGCAGGACCTGGACTGCTGTTCGTATCGATGACAACCGTATTCTCGTCCATGGGCGCTGCAGGAAAGATCTTCCAGTTGCTGTTCTGGCTGCTGGTATTCTTCGCAGCACTGTCTTCTTCCATCGGTATGATGGAGGCCGGCATTTCCGCAATTCTGGACTCCAGAATGAAGGCCGGAAAGAGCGCAAACAGAGTAAAGGTTACCGTTGTTATGGCTCTTGCAGCATGGGTTGGTAACTTCCTGACCACCGCTGACGGACTGGGCACAAGCCAGAATGCATTCTTCGTAGCATTCCGCGGCCTGTTCAGACAGCCGGATGTACTGGACGTATGGGACTGCATCGCAGAAGGTATCCTGATGCCGCTGACCGGTCTCATCATGACAATCCTGCTTGGCTGGGTTGTACCTGGATATCTTGATGATGAAATCAGCAATGGCGGAACCAGAAAGTTCAAGTCCAGAGGTTTCTACAACTTCTGCATCAAGTGGGTTGGACCGATCTTCCTGGCAATGGTAGTTTATGGACAGCTCACAAGCTTCTGGGGTTAATTTAAAGACTAGTTGTAAGACTTTAACTTAAGGCAAATATAAAGAACGCACAAATGCTCGGATTCTCGGATTCGAGCATTTGTGTTTTTTGAAGGAGAATGAATGGTGTTATTCTTTAAAATTTTTTTGACGGAATTCATTGCAGAGATGGGGGATAAGACGCAGCTGATGCTGATTGCGCTTACCTCGAAGTACAAATTAAAGGACATTATACTGGGAACTGCGGTGGCGATTCTCGTGCTGAATGGACTTGCAGTGCTGGCAGGTGGACTGGTGAGTGAATTTATCCCGGATTGGGTCATTAAGATTGTTGCTGCACTGGCATTTCTCTATTTCGCTGCATCTACCATTGCGGGAGATGAGGATGAAGAGGAAGAAAATGCGAAATCCGGAATTCAGTTCGCGCCACTGGCTGTCTTCTGCACATTCTTTGTGGCAGAGCTGGGAGACAAGACGCAGCTTACTGCCATCACCTTTGGTGCAAATGAGGGAATGAGTGCGGCGCTTATCGTTTGGTTTGCTTGTTCTCTTGGATTGTTCGCAGCGGATATCCTGGGGATGATGGTGGGATATCTGCTGAAAAGCAAGACGCCGGACGGACTTCTGAAGAGTCTTGCATTCGTGATATTCTCCATCTTTGGAGTGTATACACTATACCAGGGACTCCACCTCATTCGCGAAAGTGTCTGTCCAATCCCGGTGTGGCCAATATTAATCGGGGCTACAAGCGGATTCGTTGGTTTGTGTGCATGGTTGTTTGCGCGGAGAAAGAAGGTAGAACAGTAAGTCGGATTTGTTTATAGTCGTTCACTTTTAGATTAGCATTTATACATAAAAACGTCATTAATAGAAATAAAAATATCTATTAAGAATTTGAAATAAAAAATAACGTTTCAGAAACATTTCAGAAACATTTCGGTAACATTAGAATGGTACAATATTGCAACAAGAGTCGAATGATTCCTGCGATAACTTAATCTATCTATTATTCAAGAAAGGGATAGAACGATGAAAAAGTCAATCTCTGTGCCAAAAAGTGATCTTGTTTTTGCAATCGTACTACTGGTGATTACATTTGTTGGAATAAATTACGTATTCTACATCAAGGACATCAGTGGCCACGTAGCAAATGCACTCTCATTTTTCCCGCTGCTACTTGCCATTCATTTTGGCCGTCTCTTAATTAAGGACATGAAAAAGAAGGAATCGAAAGAGGAATAAACATAATACAAGCGAAATTGCTCCTTACGGCATTTATATTTTACAATAAACATGCATAACCAATCATCAACAGAAAGATCAGTACAAAGAAACGCCAGAACCGGCATTCGCCGGAACTGGCGCTTCTTTATTTGCGGACTTATTTTACGGCTCTTCACTTTTTTCTCGGGCTTTTGTATAAGGTAAACATTCTGTCCTTGATGATGGACATGAGCATGTTGGCGCCGACCTCTCCGCAAAGCCTTTATCCTTCGTCGTGGCACGCCAACACGCTCAGGATTTTTCCGGCCTGCCGGCATCTTTGTTGGCGCCGACCTCCCCGCAAAGTCTTTATCCTTTGTCGTGGCACGCCAACATGCTCAGGATTTTCCGGCCTGCCGGCGCCCAAGAACGAAAGAACCTGCATCCGGAAAGCAATCTCAGCTTGACGACGAGAAAGAGCATGTTAGGCTGAGTCAGCCAGGCTGACACGAGCGGAGAAGCCGCGACATGTCACCTGTCGGCAGCCTAATTGCATGCTCTTGGAGGCTCATAGTCAAGCTGTTGCTGACCGGTGCAGGTTTGTTCTTTTGTTAAAATCCCCGAGAAAAAAGTGAAGAATCTTTTTTTCAGCCCCGTTTTTTATTTTTCTTCTACTTCCTTCTTCCGGATCGCCTTTGTCTCAATCTCTTCCACAATCTGGCGGACGAATTCGGACAGCGGCTTGCTGCCTTCGTCACCGGCGAATCTGGAACGAACGGAAACGGCATTTTCTTCCTCTTCCTTGGCACCCAGAACCAGCATGTACGGAATTTTTTCCATCTGTGCTTTACGGATCTTATAACCGATACGTTCCGTACTGTGGTCCACGTGAACATCGACGCCGTTACGACGGAGTTCCCGGAATACCTTTTCCGCATAGTCATCGTACTTGTCGGAAATCGGCAGGATGCGAACCTGTTCCGGACAGAGCCATGTCGGGAAGTTGCCCGCATATTTTTCAATGAGCCATGCCAGCGTTCTCTCGTAGCAGCCCATGGAAGTACGGTGGATGATGTAAGGGCGCTTCTTGGAACCGTCCTTATCGATGTAGTACATATCGTAGCGTTCTGCCAGGAACATATCCAACTGAATGGTGATCATGGTGTCTTCCTTGCCGTATACGTTCTTAGCCTGAATGTCCAGCTTTGGACCGTAGAACGCTGCCTCGCCGGTCGCCTCGGTGTAGTCCAGACCGATTTCATCCAGGATGGTTCTCATGGCATCCTCTACGCGGTTCCAATCCTCTGCAGTTCCCAGATACTTCTCGGAGTTCTCCGGATCCCACTTGGACATCCGATAGGTTACATCTTCCTCCAAACCCAAAGTGGTGAGGCAATATTTTGCCAGGCGAACGCAGTTCTTGAACTCCTCGTCAATCTGCTCCGGAGTGCACACCAGGTGACCCTCGGAAATGGTGAACTGACGAACACGGGTCAGTCCGTGCATCTCACCGGAATCCTCGTTACGGAACAGCGTGGAAGTCTCCGCCATTCTGTAAGGCAGATCGCGGTAACTCTTCTGACGCGCCTTGTATACATAGTACTGGAACGGGCAGGTCATCGGACGCAGTGCGTATACATCGCTGTCCGCATCGTTTTCAATCATCTTCAGGTCCTGAACACCGTGAATCTCACGGGAAGCATCCTCCGTATTGTTCAGATCCTCCAGGTTATCGTAGCCCAGCAGGAACATGCCGTCCTTATAGTGGTACCAGTGGTCCGAGATTTTGTACAGGGTGGACTTCGCCATCAGCGGAGTACGGGTACGAACGTAGCCCCACTCGTAATCCTCCAGATCCTCAATCCAGCGCTGCAGCTTCTGAATCATTTTGGTGCCGTTCGGCATGAACAGCGGCAGGCCCTGACCCACTACATCCACCGTAGTGAACAGGTCCATCTCACGGCCCAGACGGTTGTGGTCTCTGTTCTTGATATCTGCCAGGTACTCCAGGTACTCTTCCAGATCCGCCTTCTTGGTGTACGCGGTTCCGTAGATTCTGGTGAGCATCTTGTTGTGCTCGTCTCCTCTCCAGTATGCACCGGAAGAAGAAGTCAGCTTGAACGCCTTGATCTGCTTGGTGCTCATCAGGTGCGGTCCCGCACACAGTTCGATGAAATCACCCTGCTGATAGAAGGAAATGGTCTCGCCCTCCGGCAGATCCTCAATCAGTTCCACCTTGTACGGCTCTTCCCGATCCTTCATCATCTGAATGGCCTCTTCCCTCGGCAGTGTAAAGTACTCCAGACGGTCGCCCTTCTTGATGATCTTCTTCATCTCCTTCTCGATCTTGTCCAGATCCTCCCGGGTCAGCGGCGGCATATCGAAGTCATAGTAGAATCCGGTGTCGATGGAAGGTCCGATGGCCAGCTTTGCCTCCGGGTACAGGTTCAGCACCGCCTCCGCCAGAACGTGAGAACAGGTGTGCCGATACGCGTGTTTGCCCGCATCGGAATCGAAAGTGAGAATGTTCAGCTCACAGTCGCTGTCGATCACGGTACGCAGGTCCTTCACCTCACCGTTCACCTCGCCCACGCAGGCAACACGGGCCAGACCCTCGCTGATATCCTTCGCGATATCGTAGATGGACATCGGTTCTCCGTATTCACGGGTACTTCCGTCTTTCAAAGTAATAATCATTTGGTTTCCTCCTTCTTGAAACGGAAGGTACAAAAAAAGTCCCTTCCGCAGCTATACTGTCAGAAGGGACGCATACATTTCGTATTCGTGGTTCCACCCATCTTCCGGGAAAATCCCGGCACTCATTATGGCTTTTCACGCGGCCGGCGGGCAGGATTAGTGCCACTCGGAGGTGGTGTTCCGCAAGTCCGAATCTGGGATAATTTCACCGGCTATCCCTCTCTGTAAGATTCCCCTGACAAGCGTACTGTCCTCGTCATCGTTTTATTTTTATAATCATAGATTCTAGCACCGGCGCAAAACCTTGTCAAGCGATAAAAACAAATTCGCCTCGGCCCGCTCGTCCGGCAAGCCCCCTAGATTACAAGTCCGTAGCGGTTGGCCAGCGGCAGAAGTTCCTCCTCCGGAAGATCGCCGGCATAGAGGGCCCGGCCCTGATAAATCTCCAGCGCCTGCTCCAAAAGGGACGCATCGTTGCAAAGAATGCACAGCGGCAGCGGGATGGCGTATTGGAAGTCCTCCAGGTTGTCCAGCTCATCCTCCGCTTTCAGTTCAATCGTCATGAAGAGGGCCTCGTCGTCCTCCTCTGCCTCCTCGCAGGAATCCTCCAGGTGCTCATCGCAAGGATAGATTTTGCCGATTTCAAGATCCGTCGGCAGGAGGTAGAGATTCTTCTCCGTCGCCAGGGGGATTTTGCCCTGAAAATCCGGGTGAGGCGGAAGGAATTCCACATTCTGAAGCTCTCGGTGAATCGCCCGAATGTGCTCCTCCGTGGAGCCGCAGCAGCTTCCGAAAATGCCCACGCCGGCGGCCGCCAGATCCTTTACGTAGGACGCTAGCTCCTCCGGACCGCAGTCGTAGTAGGTCACCCCGTTCTTCGTCTTCGGCATGCCCGCATTGGGCTTGGCGATGAGAGGCACCTCCGCGTACTTCTGCAGCCGCTGAATGTGGGGCAGCATTTGATCCGGTCCCGTGGAGCAGTTCAGCCCGAAGGCATCGATGCCCATGTTCTGCAGGATCACCAGCGCTGCCGCAATATCGTTGCCCATCATCGTGCGGCCGTTGGCCTCACAGGTAAAACACACCATGATGGGTTTATCGGAAATTTGGCGGATGGCCAGCACCGCCGCCCGGGCTTCCGCCAGGTTGGTCATGGTCTCCACGGCGTACAGATCCACCCCGGCTTCCTCCAGGGCTTCCGCCTGCTCCCGGTAGATTTCCAGCATCTCCCGGAAGGTGGTGTTTCCGATAGGCTTCAGAAATTTGCCGGTCTGGGAGATATCCCCCGCCACCAGCGCACACCCCTCGGCATTATCCAATGCTATTTTTGCCAGACGCCGATTGTACTCCGGCACCTGATTGAAGACGCCGTATTCCTCCAACTTGACCCGGTTGGCCCCAAAAGTAGGGGCGTACAGCACGTCGCTTCCGGCTTCGATATAGTTATTGTGCAGATCCGTAATGGCATCCGGGTGTTCCAACACCCACTGCTCCGCGCTGATTCCGCCCCGGTAGCCCCGTTTTTGAAGCTCGGTCCCCGTGGCGCCGTCCAGCAGAATCGGAAAATGAAGTTCCATAATATGCTCCTTTATGCTTGTCTCTTTGTCCCTATAAAATCTTTTCTTAATATTATAGGCAGAGGGTTTTGGAGGTGTCAAGAAAATATCAAAAATGGTATAATGAATCATTATACCGAGGGGGTAGGGAAATGAAAACAGAGGAGCTCATCGAGCTGGCACTGGAGGTGGGATTCGACCACGCCGGAGAACTGAATATGGGGGCGCTGGACTTCCGGCCGGAGGTGCGGGACATGTGTTCCGGCGGACGCTGCCGGGCCTACGGCACCCGGTGGAGCTGCCCGCCGGCGGTGGGGGATCTGGAACGCAGCCGTCGGCGCACGGAGAAGTATCATCGGGGGATCCTGGTGCAGACCACGGGGCAGATGGCCCACGACTTTGACAGCCAGGGAATTTTACAGGCAGAGAAACGCCACAAGGAACGGTTTGCCACTTTGGTGCGGCAGATTCGTTACGGATATCCGGACTGCCTTCCCATGGGAACGGGGGCCTGTACCCTGTGCCGAAAGTGCACCTATCCGGACCGGCCCTGCCGCCATCCGGAGGAAATGTTCACTTCCATGGAGGGCTACGGTTTGCTGGTAAATGATGTGGCAAAAGCCTCCGGGCTTCGGTACGACTACGGGCCGGGCACCATCACCTATTCCGCTGCGGTACTGATTGACTAGAAAAGGGATTTTTTTTAGGGACAAAGGAGAACGCAAAATGACACCAAAAGAAATATTTCTGGAACTGTTGAAGAAAGAGGGGCGCCCGGAGCGCCTGCTGGACCAGTATGAAGCCCTGCAGATGGCGCTGGGGGATCCGGTGAGCCGGTACCTTCGGGCCGGTCAGGTTCGGGGGTCTCGGACCATCGACCGCTGGGGCGTGACCATTCTTTTCCCGGAAGATGCGCCGGGCACCATCCCCTATCACTCGGAGGAAGCCACGGTGCTGAAGGACATTACCCGATGGAAAGAGGTGGTCCACGCACCGGATATTAAAAACAACTGCCAGGAGGGCTGGGAGGAATACCGGAAGGCCCAGCGAGAAAAAGCGGGCGATCGGCGTCTCCTGGCGGGTTTTATGGGAACCGGTATCTTCGAGCAATGCCACTTCCTGATGGGTTTCGAAGACACCCTGACCAATTTCTACGAGCACCCGAAAGAGATGCACGAGCTGATCGACTACATCCTCAGTTACCGCCTGGAATATGTTCGGATGCTGATTAAGGGATTGCAGCCGGACGTCATCTTCTCCCACGACGATTGGGGTGCGAAAAACCAGCTGTTCATGAAGCCGGAAATCTGGCGGGAATTCTTTAAGGAACCGTATCGGAAGTTCTACGGAGAGATTCGGGATGCGGGATGCATCGCCATCCACCACTCCGATTCCTATCTGGTACCGATTCTGGATGATATGGTGGAAATCGGCATTCAGTGCTGGCAGGGAATCCTGCCGGAGAACAACATCCCGGAAGTGGTGCGCCACCTGGACGGCCGAATGATCGTCATGGGCGGCGTGGGCGCTGAGATTGACCGGAGCGATGCCACGGAAGAGGAAATTCGGGAATACATGCGCAGGATGCTGAAGCAGAACGGATCCCTGGAGCACTTCATCCCATCCATCACATATGGGCTGAGCGGCACCATTTTCAAACACGTGGATCCGATTATCGACGAGGAAATCGCCCGGTACAACAAGGAGCTTCACTTCCGGCACTACAACTATCCGGTGACGGAAAAGAAATATGCCCTTTCCACGGGCAAAAATAAATCCGCGTCTCACGGGGAACAGAAGGTGTCCGACAGTGTTCGGAAGACCCCGCTGGGAAAGGTGGCGGACGTGCTGATGAAGGGGAACCGGAACCGGATGGAGAAGGTGTGCCGGGAAGCCCTGGATGCGGGATATGCGCCTCAGGAAATTCTGAACAAGGGATTGATTACCGGAATGACGGAAGTGGGCAATGCCTTCTCCCGGGGAGAGGTGTTCGTCCCGGAAATGCTGATGTCCGCAAAATGCATGACCACAGCGCTGGAACTGCTGAAGCCCATGCTGGTAGCCGATGCAAGCGCATCCTTGGGCAGAGTGTGCATCGGCACGGTACAGGGGGATATGCACGACATCGGGAAGAACCTGGTGAAAATCATGCTGGAAGGAAACGGCTTTGACGTGATCGACCTGGGAAGCGATGTGCCGGCGGAGACCTTCGTCCGCACCGCCAAGGAAGAGAAGTGCGATATCATCTGCTGCTCCGCGCTCCTCACCACCACCATCGAAGAGATGCGGAAGGTGGTGGAAGGCTGCAAGGCAGCGGGCATCCGAGAGGATGTGACCATCATGGTAGGCGGCGCCCCGGTGACTCAGGATTTCTGCGACAGCATCGGCGCGGATATCTATACGGACGATGCCACCGCCGCGGCCAAGGCAGCGGTTCAAGCGATGGAAAACCGGCAGAGGCCGGCGTAACGAAATATGTTTTTATAGGAGGAAAAGAAAATGCTGTTACTATCGAAAGAAGACATTCGCAAAGTCGTAACCATGGCAGATATCATCGAGGGCAACAAGGTGGCCTACAAGAGCGTGGTGGACGGAGAAGTGGAGAATCCGCTGCGCACGGTAATTCCGGGTAAATATGACGGATCCTTTGTGTTCATGCCGGCCTACGCACCGGGTCTGGATGCGGCGGCGCTGAAGGTGGTGGATATTTTTCCCCACAACCCGGAACAGGGGCTGAAGACCTCTCCGGCTCAGGTGCTGCTCATCGACGGTAAGACGGGATACATCAGCGCCATCCTGGACGGCACATACGTGACGGAAGCCCGCACCGGTGCGGCATCGGGAGCCGCTTTCGATATTCTGGGAAAGAAGGAGTGCCGCAAGGGGGCCATGATCGGCACCGGCGGACAGGCGGCTTGCCAGCTGGAAGCCATGCTGACGGCAAGAAAGTTGGAAGAGGTGGCCGTGTACAGCCGGAACAAGGAGAAGCGAGAGGCTTTTGCGGCGGAGATGCAGGAGGAACTGAAGGAATTCGGCACCCGAATCTATGCGGCGGACAGCGCCGACGAAGCGGTGGAAGATGCAGACCTGCTGATTACGGTAACGGGATCTTCGGAGCCGGTATTCGACGGCACCAAGGTAAAACCGGGCTGCACCATCAGCTGCGTGGGCACCTACGAACCGCACAAGCACGAGCTGGATCCGGCGGTGCTGCCGAGAACCGCTAAGATTATCTGCGACTCCAAGGACGCGGTGATGGCGGAAAGCGGGGATCTGCTGATTCCGATTCGGGAGGGCATCATTTCCGAAAGCGACGTGCTGGGAAGCCTGGGAGACGTGATTAACGGCACCGTGGCCGGCAGAGAGAAGGACGACGAGATTATCGTCTTTGAGAACGTGGGCATTGCGGCTCTGGATCTGGTGGCGGCAAAGGTCATTTACGATAAAGCGGTGGAGAAGGGCATCGGCCAGAGCTGGGGCTAGACCCACACCGAAGCGGAACATGGGAAATAGGATATGGAACAAATCGAAAAGACAGAAAAATATATTTTGGTGGCGGTGGCCACCGGCGAGGAAGAGGCGGCCTGGGCATCCTTAGAGGAGTTAGGGGAACTGGTGCGCACCGACGGCGCAGAGGTTTCCTCCATGGTGGTGCAGAACCTGGACCATCCGGAGCGGGCCACCTATGTGGGCAGCGGCAAAGCCCTGGAAATTCGGGAGATGTTGGAGGTGCAAGACGCGGACGGAATCATCTGCGACGATGAACTGACCCCGTCCCAATTCCGAAATCTGTCGGAAGCCATCGGGGCAAAGGTGCTGGATCGGACCCTGCTGATTCTGGATATCTTTGCGGCTCACGCCAAGACGAAGGAAGGAAAGATTCAGGTGGAAATCGCCCAGCAGCGATACCGGGCCTCCCGCCTCCGGGGAATGGGCGAAGCCATGTCCCGGCTGGGTGCGGGCATCGGTACCCGGGGACCGGGGGAAACCAAGCTGGAGACGGACCGCCGGGTGATTCAGAAGCGCATCAAGGTGCTGTCCGATGAAATCGAGGATATGAAGCGGGTACGGGAAACTACCCGGAAAAAGCGGTCCGAAAGCGCCACCATGACCGTGGCCATCGTGGGATACACCAACGCGGGGAAATCCACCCTGCTGAACAAGGTGACAGATGCGGGCATCTTGGCGGAAAACAAGCTTTTTGCCACATTGGATCCCACCACCCGAACCGCGGTGCTGCCGGACGGACAGTCGGTGCTGCTGACGGATACCGTTGGTTTTATCAACAAGCTGCCTCACCATCTGGTGGACGCCTTCCGAAGTACGCTGGAAGAGGCAAAGTACGCAGATATCATCATGCACGTGATCGACGCCTCCAACCCTCAGTGGGAACTGCACCGGAAGGTGGTACTGGACACCCTGAAGGAACTTGGCGTGGTGGGCAAACCGGTAATCACGGTGTGGAACAAGATGGACCTGCTTCCGGAAGGAGAGAAGCGGCAGGATTTTCAGGCAGAAGCATCGGTGATGATTTCCGCCAAAAAGAACCTGGGCTTGGAAGAGATGTTTGAAGAGCTGGGACGAATCGTTCGGGAATCTCGGGTGTACGTGGACACGGTGCTCACCTACTCGGAGATGGGCATTCTGGAGCAAATTCGGAAATTCGGCCAGCTGCTGGAAGAGAAATACGAGGGGGACGGCATTCACGTGAAGGCCTACGTTCCCCATGCTTTGGCGTACCTGGCAGAACGGTAGCATAGAGCCGGCGAAAGCACCGGGAAAGAGAACGAGGCGATGATATGATAAAAACAGTTATTTTCGATATCGGGCGGGTGCTGATCGGCTTCGAGTGGAAGGATTACGTCCACCGACTGTTCGGCAATCCGGAGGTGGAAGCCCGGGTGACCGATGCCACCTTCGGCAGCGGAATCTGGAACGAGATGGACCGGGGAATCTGGTCGGAGGAAGAGGTGCTGGCGCGGTTCATCGCCCGGGCGCCGGAACGGGAGAAGGAAATCCGGGTCGCCTTTGACCGGGTGGGATGCTGTACGGAGCGAAAGGAGTACGCCATCCCGTGGATTGAGGATCTGAAGGCTCGGGGATACCGGGTGCTGTTCCTGTCCAATTATTCGGAACATGTGGGAAAGCGAAGCACACATACACTGGATTTCCTGCCGCACCTGGATGGGGGCGTGTTTTCCTATCAGGTGCACCGCATCAAGCCGGAGCCGGAGATTTACCGCATCCTGCTGGAGAAGTACGAGCTGAAGGCAGAGGAATGCGTCTTCGTGGACGATAACGGGAAGAACATTCAGGCGGCCCGGGAACTGGGCTTCCGCACCGTGCATTTTGAGAATTACGAACAGGCTCGCGAGGCGCTGGAGGAGCTGCTTCGGGAAGACGGGCAAGCGGATGAATAGCCGGATTGAAAATCAGAAGAATCCGGGCATCCGGCGGAGCCGGGTGGGCGCTGCGGCGGGAGGCCTGGTGCGGGGCTTGTTCCTGCTGCTGGTCCTGTCGCTGGTGGTGTTTTTTCTGGCGCGGGCGTGCCCCGGAGATCCGCTGCGGTCCTGGTACGGGGACGGGGTGGACCGGCTGAGTGCGGCACAGAAAGAGACCATGCGCCGGAACCTGGGACTGGACCGGTCCCTATGGGTGCAGTACGGCCTGTGGCTTCGGAACCTGTTCCAAGGCAGCCTTGGAATCTCCCTTAAATACAAGCGGCCGGTGACGGCGGTGCTGGGCAGCGTGGCGGGAAATACCGCCATTCTGGGACTCCTGGCCTACGTGACGACCTTCCTGCCGGCTTTTCGAATCGGGAGCAGCTGTGCCCTGAAAGAGGGCAGCCGAAAGGACCGCCGGCTCTCCCGCATCGCCGTGGTGACGGGAAATATTCCGTCCTTCTTCCTGGGACTGCTGCTGATTCTGTTTTTCGCCGTGAAAATCCGGCTCTTTCCCACCGGCGGCGCTTATTCCTACGGCATGGCTCACAGCCTGCCGGATCGCCTGTGGCACTTGGTGCTTCCATGCGCCGTGCTGGTGCTGGAGCACGTGGGCTACTACGGCCTGATGGTGCGGAACCTGCTGGTGGAGGAAACCCGAAAGGACTACGTGCTGCTGCACAAATCCCAGGGCATTCCCCGGGAGAAAATCCTCCGAAAATATTGCATGAAGAACATCCTGCCGGGCATGATTCCGGCCATGACCATGGCGGTGCCCCACATCCTGGGCGGTACCTACGTGGTGGAAATGGTCTTCGGATATCCGGGACTGGGCACCTTGGCCTTCGAAAGCGCCCTGTACAAAGATTTCAACGTGCTGATGGCGGTGACCCTGCTCACCGGCGCCCTGGTCATCTTCTGCAACATGCTGGGAGAGGTCCTCAGCGCGGCCATCGATCCGAGAATGAGGGACGATGCGGCAGAATTCCGGGAGGTGGATTATGAATAAAAAAAAGAATCGCCTCGGCCCGGGCGTCCGGCTGAGCATCACCCTATTGGCTGTCGTAGGCATCGCTTCGCTGCTGGCGCCTTTGCTGGCACCTTACGGCCCCAATGAGATGGGCCCGGCCATCAACCAAGCCCCTTCGGCAGATCACCTGTTCGGCACCGATTCCATGGGCCGAGATCTGCTGAGCCGTATTCTGTACGGCGGGCGGGCCAGCCTGTGCGTCGGACTGATGGCGGCGGCCATCAGCACCGGCATCGCCATGGTCTACGGATCCCTCAGCGGAATGAGCCGCCGGTGGGTGGACCGGGGACTCATGAGTTTTGTGGACCTGATGCTCAGCGTGCCCCAGATCCTGATTGTGGTATTTCTCCAGGCTATTTTCGGAAAATCCGGATACCTGTCCCTGGCCCTCTCCATCGGCGTGACGGGCTGGATGGCCATGGCCCGGATTATCCGAAATGAAGTGCGGCGGATTCGGGAGACGGATTACGTCACCGCGGCCCGGATGATGGGCGGCAGCTTCGGGTACATCCTTCGGAAGCACCTGCTGCCGGGCTTTCTGCCGGCGGTGCTGTACGCGGCGGTGAGCAGCATCGGTGCGGCCATGATGACGGAGGCCACCTTGAGCTTTATGGGACTGGGACTCCCGGTGGCGGAGGTGTCCTGGGGCAGCCTGCTGTCCGACTCCCGGAATGCACTGCTCTCCGACAGCTGGTGGATCATCCTGATTCCCGGCATCGTGCTGATCGGAACACTGATTGCCATCGCAGCGCTGGGGGAACAGGTGCGGAAGGGGAACACCCGGCTGCACAGCAATTTATAAGTTATTCTAGGGAAAACCGGGCAAAGAGATTGGCGTTATTTCTGCATAAGCGAAAGGTAAAAACGAGATGAAAAATATTTCTAAGAAGTGGAAGCGAATTCTGGCAGCGGTGCTGCTGGTTTCAGCATTGGCCCTCACGACCGGATGCGGCGGCGAGGCGAAGCCGGCCGGCGACACCATGGTATACGGCAGTCAGGACTATACCGCCATTAACCCGGCATTGTACGAGCACGGGGAGATTAACCTGCTTATTTTTGCCGGATTGACGGCCCACGATGCGGACAACAACGTGGTTCCCGGACTGGCGGAGAAGTGGAGCTACGACAAGGGCGCCAAAACCTGGACCTTCCGCCTGCGGAAAAACCTGACCTTCCACGACGGCGAACCTCTGACCTCAGCGGACGTGAAGTTCACCCTGGAATCCATCCTGGACGAAAAGAACGGGTCGGAAATCGTGTCCAACTACGCGGACATAAAGAAGATTTCCTGCCCGGATGCCCGCACGGTGAAGATTCAGCTGAAGGAAGAGAACGTGGGATTCCCGGAATACATGACCATCGGTATCCTGCCGAAGCACCTCCTGGAGGGGAAGGACCTCACCACCGACGAGTTCAATCAGAAGCCGGTGGGCGCCGGACCGTACAAGCTGACGGAGTGGGACGAGGGACAGAGCATCACCCTGGAGCGGTTCGACGGATACTATGCCGGAAAAGCCAACATTCCGAAAATTATTTTTAAAATCGTACCGGACAGTGCCACCCGTCTTCTGCAGCTGGAATCCGGCGACCTGGACATGGCCCAGCTGACTCCGAAGGACGGCAAAGCCCTGATGAAAAAGGATTCGGACTGCAGCGTGTACGAGATGGACACCGCGGACTACCGGGCGATTGCGTATAATTTTGCGGGCAGCAAGCTGTTCAAGAAGTATCCGGAGCTGGCGAACATCCTCAGCTATGGCATCGACCGGCAGGCGATTCTGAAGAGCGTGCTTCTGGGCGAGGGGGAGATTGCCTACTCGCCGATTCAGAAGAATCCGTTCAACGACAGCAGCATCGAGAAGTTCAATTACGACCCGGCGAAAATGAAATCCCTGCTGGAGCAGGACGGCTGGAAGAAAAACAAGGACGGTTGGTACGAGAAGGACGGCACGGAGCTGAAGTTCACCATCGCCGCCATGTCCGACGATCAGGTGCGGGTGGATATGGCCAACATGTGCGCAGAGCAGCTGAAGAAGGAAGGCATCAATGTCACGGCGGAGAACCGGAAGGAGCTGGATTGGGCCGGTCAGGATGCCTGCATCATCGGATGGGGCAGCCCGTTTGACGCGGATGACCATACCTATAAGGTGTTCACCACCGGTGCGGGAGACAACTACACCGGATACTCAAGCGCCGATGTGGACCGGGCCCTGGAAGCGGCGCGCTCCACCGACAACAACAACCTGAGGAAGCAGTATTACAGCACCTTCCTCCACAGCATGACCGAGCAGATGCCGTTCACCTACATCGCTTACATCAAAGCCAACTACGGCGTGAACAAGGCGGTAAAAGGCGTGGACAAGAACGTGGTCCTGGGGCACCACGGCGTGGGGATTTTCTGGAGCGTAGCGGATTGGAAACTGGAACGATAGAAGATGACAAAGGATTACGGCAATAGGGAAGAAAGGAATACGGGCAAAAATAAAACCGTTCTGAAGGTGGAGGATTTCCGACTTTGCTTTAACGGTCGCTTTGGCGCGGTGCATGCGGTGCGGGATGCCAATCTGGAAGTTCGGCGGGGCGAGATTGTGGCCCTGGTGGGCGAGTCCGGCTGCGGCAAAACCGCACTGTGCCGGGCCATCCTGATGCTTCACTCCGCCCATGCCCGGTACCTGTCCGGAAGAATTCTCCTGGACGGCCGGGATGTGCGGACTTGCAGCGAAAGGGAAATGGAGCAGATTCGGGGCAAGGCGGCGTCGCTGGTATTCCAAAATCCGCTGAGTTCCCTGAATCCGGTGTACCGAATCCGGGAGCAGCTGGAAGAACCCATGCGCCGTCATCTTGGCATGAAGGATGCCGGTGCGTTGGAAGTCCGCTCCCGAGAGCTTCTCCTGGAAATGGGCCTGAAGGAGCCGGAGGAGATTCTGGAAAAATATCCCCATCAGCTTTCCGGCGGACAGCGGCAGCGAGTGGCGGTGGCCATCGCGCTGGCGGGAGATCCGTCTCTGATCGTCGCCGATGAGCCGACCACTGCCTTGGATCCGGAAACCGCAAGGATGGTAACGCACCTCCTTCGCCGGGTGGCGGATGAGAAACAGAAGGGCATCCTCTTTGTGACCCACGACCTGGCGGTGGCGTCGGCGTTGGCGGACCGGGTGCTGGTGATGAAGAACGGGGAAATTCTGGAGCAGGGAACCACGGAAGATATTTTTGCTCGGCCGAAGGAGAACTATACGAAGAAGCTGGTGCGCTGTGCGGAGTGGGGACGCGGGAAAGCTCCTGCGGAATCATTGCAACCGGAACCGGAAAGGAAACGCCTGGCAGCGGTGCATCACCTGATGGTGCGGTATCCCGGAGCACCCAAGCCGGCGCTTAGAGACTGCAGTCTGGACATCCGGGAAGGGGAAATCCTGGGACTGATCGGCGAGTCGGGCTGCGGCAAATCCACCCTGGCCAAGGTGCTTTGCGGTATACTGAAACCTTCCGCCGGGGAGGTGGAATTCTTTCGCCCGGTGAAACCCGTCCTGATTTTTCAGGATTCCGTGGCCTCCTTCAACGAGCGGATGACCCTGGGCGAGATTGTTCAGGAGCCGCTGGTCATCGGGAAAATGCCGCCGGAGCGGCGAAAAGAAAAGCTTCGGGAGCTGACAGAACAGGTGGAGCTGGAAGAAGCATTGCTGGACCGATATCCCTATGAGGTTTCCGGGGGACAGCGGCAGCGGGCGGCCATCGCCCGAGGGCTGGCCATGGATCCGGAATTCCTGATTGCGGACGAGCCGGTGTCCTCCTTGGACGCCCCGGTGCAGATGGAAATCCTTCGGCTGCTGAAGCAGCTTCGGGACCGCCGCAATCTAACTCTGCTGATCATCTCCCACGATATTCCCATGGTGGAGCATATCAGCGACCGGATTATCCGAATGGAAAAGGAAGGACTTAGAGATGAATTCAAATAAGTTACAAGAGAAGGAAGCGCAGCTGCGGGGGAACCTGCGGAACCTGGGCTCCCTGGCGGTGGCGTTTTCCGGCGGGGTGGATTCCACCTTTCTGCTGAAGGTTGCCCATGAGGAGCTGGGGGACCGGCTGCTGGCGGTGACCGCAAAGGGCAGCGTGTTCTCGGGACGGGATCTGTCTCAGGGAATGGAATTCTGCCGACAGGAAGGCATCCGTCAGGAAATCGTGGAGATGAACGAGCTGGAGATTCCCGGTTTCTCGGACAACCCTCCGGACCGCTGCTACATTTGCAAAAAAACAATTTTCCAAAGCCTGCTGGATACGGCGGCAAGTCACGGCATCGCGCACGTGGCCGAGGGCAGCAATATGGACGACCTGGGGGATTACCGGCCGGGACTCCGCGCCCTCCGGGAGCTGCAGGTGCTGAGCCCCTTGAAAGAGGCGGGCTTATATAAAGAAGAGATTCGGCAGCTTTCCCGAGACCTGCACCTTCCCACCTGGGACAAACCTTCCGCCGCCTGCCTGGCCTCCCGTTTCGCCTACGGCGAACAGATCACCCGGGAAAAACTCCGCATGGTGGAGCAGGCAGAAGACTTCCTGGCGGATCAAGGTTTCCGGCAGGTTCGAGTGCGCATCCACGGGGCCGACCTGGCCCGGCTGGAGGTGGCGCCGGAGCAGCGGGAGAAGCTGCTGTCTCTGAGCGAGTCGGTAACGGAAGCCCTTCGGCAAATTGGTTTTACCTACGTCACCATGGACCTGAAGGGGTACCGCACGGGAAGCATGAACGAAATTCTGAAGGATGAGGAGAAGAAGGGAGTTGTCAATGGATAGAACATTGTACTTGGAATGTGAAAGCGGAATCAGCGGAGACATGTCGGTGGCCATGCTCCTGGATCTGGGGGCGGACCGGAAGGTTCTGGCAGAGGCCCTGAAATCCTTGCCGCTGCAGGGGTACGAGATTCGGATTTCCAGGGTGAACCGGAACGGCATCGATTGCTGCGACTTCGATGTGGTGCTGGAGGAGGAGAATCACGACCACGACATGGAGTACCTGTACGGAGAAGGGGAAGGTCATACCCATGCCCACGAACACGAGCATGCGCATGAGCACATCCACGAACATGAGCACGAACATTCGCATGACGACGATCACGCCCATGCCCATCACCATTCCCATGCTCACGTCCATCGTCACCTGGCGGAAATCAATCGAATCATTGATGCCGGCGATCTGACCGACGGCGCCAATGCTCTGGCCAAAAAAATCTTCCGCATCATCGCGGAGGCGGAGAGTCGGGCCCACAACCTTCCTTTGGAGAAGGTGGGCTTCCACGAGGTGGGCGCGGTGGACTCCATCGTGGACATCGTGGCTTTCGCCGTGTGCTTCGATAACCTGGATATCCGCCGGGTGCTGGTGCCAAAACTCTGTGAGGGCACCGGAGTGGTTCGCTGCCAGCACGGGATTCTTCCGGTCCCGGTTCCGGCGGTGACCAACATCCTGGAGGGTTCCGGGATTCCGATGGAAATTCTGCCGTACAAGGGCGAGTTCGTCACTCCCACCGGTGCGGCCATCGTAAAAGCAGTTCGTACCGGCGGCAGTTTTCCGGCGGGCTGCACCATCGCCCGCACCGGAATGGGTGCCGGCAAGCGGCAGACGGAACGGGCCAACGTCCTTCGGGGCATGCTTCTGGAATCCGCAGATGAAGCGTCGGATTCCGTGTGGAAGCTGGAATCGGATATCGACGACACCACGGGGGAAGTGCTGGGCTACACCCTGGAGCGCCTGCTTGAGGCGGGGGCCAAAGATGTCCACTACCTGCCGTGTTTCATGAAAAAGAACCGCCCGGCGTGGCAGCTCCAGGTGATCTGCGATGAGGAGCACCGGCCGGCGCTGGAGCGCATTATCTTCCGGGAAACCACCACCATCGGCATTCGGCGTATCCGAATGGAGCGAAGCATCCTGAAGCGGCAGACCGGAAATGCCCGGACCCCCTTTGGAAATGTGAGAATTAAAATCTGCCGGAGCGGGGATGAAACTTGTTTTTACCCGGAATATGAGGACGTGGCGGCGATTGCCCGGGAGAAGGACGTTCCTTTCCGGGAGGTGTACCGGGCGGCACAGCAGTCGGCACGGGAGTTGTAAGGAGAATGGTATGGATATTCAGGAGATTTTGAGAGGCTACAAGGCGGGGGAGATTTCCCTGGAGATTGCGGAGGCGAAAATCCGCCAGATCGATGAGCGGCCGGGGAAGGGCTATACCAACATGGGGTTCGCCCGGCTGGACACTCAGCGGAAAGAGCGGTCGGGTTTTCCGGAGGTGATTTTCTGCAGCGGGAAGCCGGACGATTATCTGGTGGCCATTTACCGCAAAATCACGGAGCTGGAGGGTCGGGCGTTCGGCACGCGGGCCACGCCGCACCAGGCGGCGCTGGTACAGGAAGCCATCCCGGCGGCGGAGTACAATCCGGTGTCCCGAATCTTGAAGGTGGAACGGGACGGAAGCAACGGGGGCTCTGCCGGCGGGAAAGCCTCCGGAATGCATGGAGCCTCCGGCGCGCATGGGGCGTCCGGTAATAATGGGGCCTCCGGCGGCCGCGGCATCCCGGATTGTTCTGCCGGATTTGCCTCCGGCGGCCGGGTTGCGGTGTGCACCGGCGGCACAGCGGATATCCCGGTGGCCGAGGAAGCCGCGCAGACGGCGGAATTCTTTGGCGCCCGAGTGGACCGGTTCTACGATGTGGGGGTCAGCGGCATCCACCGACTGTTCAATAACATGGATGAAATCCGCAAAGCCGATTGCGTCATTGCGGTGGCGGGCATGGAGGGGGCGCTTCCGACGGTGATCGGCGGAATGGTGCGAAATCCGGTCATTGCCGTCCCAACTTCTGTGGGTTACGGCGCCAACATGCAGGGCCTGACGGCGCTGCTCACCATGATCAACTCCTGTGCCAATGGAGTGGCAGTGGTGAACATCGACAACGGCTACGGTGCCGGGTACATGGCAACTCAAATCGGCCGGCTGGCAGCATCCGGCCGCAACCGGGAATAATAGGAAAGAAAAGAAACCGAAGGCGCGCGCCTGCGGTTTCTTCATTGTTGGATGCGGCGCGCCGGCGGCCTGGGCGCCGGCGAGGTTCGCGCTCGCCTGCCCGTAAAGCCAATGAACTCGGTTACCTTGCGCGAACCACGTGCCGGGAAAATGGGGAAAGGCGACCCGGGCGCCGGCAAGGTTCGCGCCTGGCTGCCCGCAAAGCCAATGAACTCGGTTTTCTTGCGCGAACCGCGTGCCGGGAAAAGAGGAAAAAGCGGCCCGGTGGCTCCAATTTCCTATTGCTTTTTTCAATTGGCAAAAGCACCGGCAATAAAATACAATCACATTTATATGCTGTGCACACACAACATGCCAACATGCCGCACATGCACGGCGCGCCAATAGGTTGCGCATCCATAGTGCGCAAACATAACGTGCACAGCGCGCCAACGAGGCGTGCCAATGCAAAGGAAGGAAAAGGAAAACAATGCGAGAAATGATATTTCGGAAAATCCGGAAACCGGGAATGATCGGAATTCTTTTTATGATGGTAATGGTGCTCTCCCTGCAGGGGATATTTGCCGGGGAGAAGCCGGAACTTCAGAACCCGAAGATTGACGCTGACAGCAGTATGATTGCGGGACAGAACACCACCTGGGATACCGTTTATTACGGCTACTATCCGCAGACAGAAATTATTGGAGATAAGGATCAGTACGGGGTTAAGAATACTCTTTGGAATTCGGAGAAGGACTATTCGCTGAATCCGGAAGTGTACGCCAAGTTGGAGAAGGCAAAATACGATGCTCAGGGTGACACGGTGATAAACGGAATTAAATACCGCCGTATGGGAAAAGACGATCGGACGTATTTATCCAGAAATAATGAAGTTGATAACCACTATTTTTGGAATTCCAAATACCCGTATCACTATTTCCGATACGAGCCGATTCGCTGGAGAGTGCTAACGACTCAGGATACATCCAAGGGGAAGCGGGCACTGCTTCTGTCAGATCGAATTCTGGATAATCGGAAATATAATGAGACAGGAACGGATATCACCTGGGAGAAGTCGGGACTTCGCAGTTGGCTGAACGGCTATGGTGGGGAATATAATCAGGAGAATATGGATTACAGTGAAAAAAGTTTCATAAAAGCAGCATTCACGGAAATTCAGCGAGAACCGATTGTCACCAGCCGACTGGCGAATAAAAGCAATTACGCATACAACACGAACGGCGGTAATGACACGGCAGACCGAATCTTTCTTTTGGCGGAAGATGAAGTGTATCTGACCTCCACTGCGGCGTATTTCGGATTCGTTGCAGCCGGGGATTATGCTTCATCATCTACCGTAGCAGAAGTTCGGGATATTCAGGACGAAGGAAAGCGTGCTCAGGGAAGCACCTACTCCAAGGCGAAGGGATTGTGGTGCAATCACGAGAACGGCTTTGAAGGTAATAGCATGTGGTGGATGCGTTCTCCGGGAAGATCTAATCGGGACGCGGCATTTGTGTGCAATAAAGGATTTATCCGCAACTATGGAACGAGAGTGAACGCTCAGGATGTAGGAATTCGTCCGGCTATGGTGCTGAATATGGATAATGCTAATTGGATATATGGCGGAAGCGTATCCTCCAAGGGGAGCGGAACTGAAGTTGCGCCACCGGCCCTGGATGTGTTCGGTAATAAAGAGGAACAGCCGGAGGAGCCGGATCAATCTGCCAAGATTAAGGTTTTGAAAATCACTCTTTCCGCCAGTCCGTCTTTAAAGATTGCAACGGGCAAAAAGACCACCCTAAAAGCAAAAGTCTCCCCGGCGAAGGCGACCGACCGCTCCGTCACGTGGACCTGCAGCAATACCAAATACGCCACGGTAAACAGCAAAGGCGTGGTGACGACTAAGTCCAAGGGGAAAGGAAAGACGGTGACCGTCACCGCAAAGGCCAAAGACGGAAGTGGAAAGAAGTGCTCGGTGAAGGTGCGCATCATGAAGCACAGCGTGAAATCCGTTTCCCTGAAGGGACCGAAATCCATCAAACGAGGCAAGAGCGGAAAGATCAAAGCAAAAATTAAAACCACCGGAAAGGATGCCAATCGCAGCCTTCGGTATTCGTCCAATTCGAAATACGTAAAGGTGACCTCATCGGGAAAGATTTCGGTGCAGAAGAAAGCCAAGAAAAACAGCACGGTAAAAATTGCCGCAAAGACGTTGGACGGCACCAATCGCTTGAAAACCATCAAGATTCGAATCAAATAGGTGGAATCGGGAAACCCCAGAAAAATAAATAGCAGTGAAGGCGGATGTGTATAGAAAAAAATGATACGTATCCGCCTTCATATCTAGAAAAACAATTATAAATATTGTCGATTATGAAAACCATATTCGATTGGATATAATTATAAGGTAGTTTATACTGAAAGTTTATTGCTATTTGTTTTTTCAGAAAGGAAAATCATGAGAAAGAGGACTCAGAAAATCTCTGCAATTCTTCTTTCCCTGGCGATGGTGCTGACCGCACTGCCGTTCCACCTGGTCTACGCAGACACAGGGGCCGCGGCAGACGCACCGGCGGTGGATGAAACCCAGGGCAAGACCGATGCGCAGGAAAATGCGAAGGAAACTCCGGAAAATGCGAAGGAGACTCCGGAGAAAAAGGATGTCAAAGCGACAGAAGAGAAGATTGTAACCATCAAATCCGTTAAGGTGGCTTACGTGAACGGAAAGCCGCTGGAAGACGGACATTTGATTAGTGCATACAGAAGCGATAAGAATGACCGAGGAACCAATTACGAAGTGAAGAACGGAAAAATCTACGATCTCAAGTTGGTTGCAGGAGTTCCGTATAAGATTGGCATCAGCATGGATGATGATGAGCTGACTTGGGACTATGACTTGGCATACAGCGAGAATGGTTATGTTCGAGTGGCGGTCAACGAAGATTCTACCCAGCTGCTGAAGTATGACCTTGGAGAAAAGAAGATTACGGATATACCGGTGACAAAACTGGTGGTGAAGGACTACGATGCGGACAGTCCGATTCCACAGGGCAAGGAAGTAAAGGTGGCCGATATTCCTGTCGTTTACGAAGACGGCACCCCGGTTTCCGATGATGAGAACATGGAGCTAGACCTCATCGATATGCAGAAATTGATGGATAACGGATGGGGCGGCGCTTATTCCACTCGTTATAAGGTAAAGGATGGAAAAATTTCCGGCGTAAAGATGGACTCGGAGGTGCAGTACAAAATCGGATTTGATACCGCAAATCCGTTCTGGCACACGCATGACGTAGTGGGTGCATACAACAGTAAAAAGCTGCAGCGCATCTACGCAAGATACGACGGAAAGGCTCCTCTGGAGTACGACTATGACGAAGGAATCAACGCTCCGGAGAAAGAAGTTAAGAAGATTGTAGTGAAGAAGACCACGGAAGTACAGGATCCTTGTGAGACCCCTTCCTCCTGCTGGGTAGAACTGCTTCTTTCCGATAAAGGGTACTATGCGGAAAACGGTTTTGAGTGGAAGGTAACCCGTCTGGACACCGGAAAGTCCAAGACTCTCTACAACAGAGAGGGTGCTTTGACCATTATCGGTGCGGCAAATGTAGAATACCTTCTGACGCTGGAGGAGAATGACACTTATGAAATCGACTTCGACTCCAATCCAATTTACAAGCAGTTTAAAGACAGAGGCGGAATTCCATTCCACTTCACACAGGACAGCAAGGGAAAATGGCAGGCTGTCCTGGAGGGATACAGTGTAGAAGATTCCATGAGCCGTCTGAATTACAATTACATTGATCTGAAGAGAATCGATGGAAAGCAGAACAGCACCAACCACAAATTCTCCGACGATATGTGCGGCGGAAGCGGAAGTGAAGATGCGGGCGTAAAGACTCTGTATGCGAAGGACATCGTGACCCTCAAGGGAATGAAGGTGAACGAAGTTTCCGGATCCACCCGGACTCCGCTGAAGAAGGACGTTACTTTTGTTTTCTATGATAGTTCTACTCAGACAATTGAAGCAAAAGTTACCGCAAAGAACGGCGTTCTTCCGGATGTTTCGATGTACAAGGATCACCGGTACATCGTCTATGCACAGGACAGCCGGTACGAAATGCCGAATTACTACATCCAGATTTCCGCGGATGGCAAAGTAACCACCTACAAGAACGGAATCAAGGAAGTATCCGGTTTTGACATGACGCGTCGTGCAGAAGACTTGGCGAAGCCGGAAGATGCGGCTAGAGTGCACGTTACCATGCCGGTGTTCTACGTAGATAAAGACGGAAATCAGAAGACCGTTTCCGGCGTAAAAGTAAGATTGGTGAACCAGTACGATACCGTAGAGACTGTCAGCGATAAGGATGGAAACATTAACGTTAATCTGATGGAAGATTACAACTATATGGTTCTCGTGGACGATGAGAAGTATAGCATTGAATCCTTCCCACTCACCGTCAAAGACAAGTCTGAATACGGCTGGGGAAAATACACATTTAACCACTTCAGCTGCGGAAGTGTCAGCTCCCTCTTCCTGGTAGACAAGGGAACCGAGCATGACAGAGACGTGCAGATGATTGGTTCTTCCAAGAACACGACCGTAACCGGACTGAATTTCGGAAACGGAAGCTACTTCATCAACGATCGTGTGGTAGACCAGAAGGTCAAAGCGCTGGAAGGCAAGGACTATGAAGTCGTAGATGTGGATGCGGTGAACATGTATCGTACGGAGATTTCCAAGCTCTCTGCAGGTGATTTCGTCTACACCCGTGTGGTTCCGGAAGGAAAGAAGGTTTCGAAGGTATACTATATCGACGATAATGACAAGCTCCATGAGCTGAAGTTCGTCGAAAGCAATGGCGTCGTTACTTTCAAGATGGGATCCGTTTCCCTGTACAACAATGTAATCGTATATGGCGGAGAGAAGCTGCAGGCAAAGGGCGTTTCCCTGTCCAAGACCGCTTACACTTACAGCGGCAAGGCAAAGAAACCGGCAGTGACTGTAAAATTCGACGGTAAAAAACTGAAGGCAGGAAGCGATTACACCGTAAGCTATTCCGCAAACAAGAATGTGGGAAAAGCAAAGGCAGTCGTTACCGGCAAGGGTAAATATGAAGGCACAATCACAAAGACCTTCAAAATCAACCCGAAGGGAACTTCCATCAAGCATCTGAAGAAGGGTGTGAGAGCGTTCAAGGCAACCTGGAAGAAGCAGACCAAGCAGATCAGCGGATATCAGGTTCAGTACTCCACCAAGAAGAGCTTCAAATCGGCAAAGATCAAGAACGTTTCTTCGAAGAAGAAGTCCACATGGGTCATTAAGCAGAAGAGACATAAGAAGTATTACGTAAGAATCCGTACCTACAAGAAGGTAGGCGGAAGCAAGTACTACTCCAAGTGGTCTTCCGCAAAGAGCATCAAAACGAAGTAATTTTTGGGAAAACGAAAATCATCCATACTTTAAAGAAGAAGAGATTGGCGCTGCCTTCGGGCGGCGCCAATCTCTTCTTCTTTTTATCACCGTATGAACATTGAAATGGGACGTCGTTCGGGCTATAATGATGCTGCTTGCGAATTGGGCGAAAGCCCGCAACGGAAAAGGAGAAAAGTGTGGAGAAAAGTCTGGAAAAAGTTTTGAGCGTGCTGCTGTCCAAAGGGATGATTATCAGCGCCACTTACATTGTGGCCGCCTTCATCTTGGTAGTGGTGCTGAACCATTTATCCAAGAAATATCGGGAGAAAATCGATCCCGCGGACATTCGTCTGAATGCTTTTGTGCGGAGCGTTTTCAATACCATTAAGGGAATCGTCGTTGTCATCTGCCTGTTTGCGGTGCTTCAGGCCAACGATATCAACATCACGTCCATGATTACCGGCGTCGGCGTGGTCAGTGCCATTGCCGGCCTTGCGTTGCAGGATTTCTTCAAGGACATCATCATGGGAATTCACATCGTGAACGACCATTCCGTGGTGGTGGGTGAAGTGGTGGAAATCAACGGCGTGGAAGGCATCGTGCTGAGCTTCTCTCTGATGACTACGGTGCTTCAGGACCTGAACACGGGCAATACGGTGGTGATGTGCAATCGAAACATCACGCAGGTGGCCAAGGTCAACGGCATCTACGACATCGATCTGCAGCTGGCTTATTCGGAAGATCCGGATCGGGTAAAAGAAGTTTTTAGCGAGGCGGCAAAAGAAATCGCCAAGAACAAAGGGATTACCCGGGCGGAGTACTTGGGCATTCAGCGGTATGAGGCGTCCGGGGTGATCTATCGGATTCGCTATTACTGCTCTCCGAAAATTCACTGGCCGATGCTGCGGGCATCCATGGCCATCATTCAGCGATATATTATCGCCTCCGGTTTGGAAATCCCGTATCCGCAGATGGATGTGCATCATCGGAACATGTAATCTATGGGAATATCTTTTTTTATTGAAAAACAAAATAGTAGACCAAAGTTTAGACTTTATACTAGTTTATGAAAACTAATCGTGATATTATAGGGGCAGAGTCATTATATATAAGGAGGACGAAATAATGAACGAAAAATTCACTGCAAAGCAGAACGAAAGAATCGCTCGTGTAATGGAGAAAATGAAGGAAAACGGCCTGGAGCAGCTGCTGATCAGCGATCCAAAGAGCATCGCATTCCTGACCGGTATCTTCGTAGATCCGTATGAAAGACTTTGGGCACTGCTGCTGAAGTCCAACGGGGAGCACGTATTCTTCATGAACACACTGTTCTTCGTTTCCGAAACAGGATACAAGGAAGTTTGGTTCACCGACATGGACGACCAGATCGGTCTGATCATGGAGAACATCGACAAAGAGGGCACCCTGGGAATCGACAAGACATGGGCGGCTCGTTTCCTGATTCCGCTGCAGGAGCGTTGCCCGAACCTGAAGACCGTATGGGGTTCCAACTGCGTAGATGATGTTCGTGCAGAAAAGGACGAAGAGGAAATCGCTCTCATGAAGAAGGCTTCCGAAATCAACGACACCGTAATGGAGAGAGTTGCAGAGTACATCAAGGAAGGCATGACCGAGAGACAGGTTGCAGACTTTATCGATGCAGAGTACCTCAAGGAAGGTGCATCCGGAAACAGCTTCCCGACCATCGTATGCTTCGGTGAGAACGCTGCAGACCAGCACCACGAACCGAGCGAAACCAGAACGCTGAAGGCCGGCGAGTGCATCCTGATTGACATGGGCTGCGTATGGAAGGGTTACTGCTCCGACATGACCAGAACATTCTACTGCAAGAGTGTAGATGAAGAGCAGGCAAAGATTCACGACATCGTTCGTACCGCTGTTCTGAAGGCAGAAGAAGTAATCAAGCCGGGAATTCCGGTTTGCGACATCGATAAGCAGGCAAGAGATTACATCGATGAGATGGGATATACCAAGTACTGGGGCGTTCGTCTGGGACACTTCATCGGTCAGGACGACCACGAATTCGGTGATGTAAGCCCGATTAACCACAATCCGGCTGCTGTCGGCAATATCTTCTCCATCGAACCGGGAATCTACATTGAAGGAAAATTCGGCGTTCGTGTAGAGGACCTGGTTCTGGTAACAGAAGATGGTCACGAACTTCTGAACCACGTTGAGAAGAAGTATCGTATCGTTGGCTAATCTCTGAGCAATCGGAAGATTTTGAATTTCAGACGATGAAAAGAAGCGGATGTAACCTAGGTTATTCCGCTTCTTTGTATTAAGGGAAAAGGAGAATTGTGTATGCTGGAACAGGTGCTGCTGATATTGTTGGTTCTGATGAGTGCCGCCATCATTGCGCTTTTGTGGATGCTGGCGGGGGGCGTGCGGCGGAGCGGCGCCAAGACCGGGGAGTACTTCCGGTTGTACAATCAATCTGCGGTGGAAACTCAGAAGGCTATTGCCCAGCAGCAGGACGCTTTGCAGCGGGCGGTGGCCCAACAGCAGGATGCTCGGCTGAAGGCTTTGGACGAGAATTTCAGCCGGCTTCGTCAGGAGAACGCTCAGCAGATAGAAAATATTCGAAAGACGGTGGATGAGAAGCTTCAGGATACCCTGGAAACCAAGCTCACCCAATCCTTTGGCCTGGTCAACGAGCGATTGGAACAGGTGTACAAGGGACTGGGGGAAATGCAGACCATCGCCTCCAATGTGGGAGATCTGAAGAAAATCCTTTCCAACGTAAAAACTCGGGGCATTCTGGGGGAGGTGCAATTGGGCGGAATCCTGGAGCAGATTCTCAGTCCGGAACAGTACGAGGAGAACGTGGCCACTCGGCCGGGAAGCTCGGAGCGGGTGGAATTTGCGGTAAAACTCCCGGGTTCCGGTGCGGGAGAGACCGTATACCTTCCCATCGATGCCAAATTCCCGGGGGACACTTACAGCGCTCTTCAGGAAGCGTATGATACCGGAGACAAAGCGGAAATTGAACTGGCGCGGAAGCGCTTGCTTACGCGGATTGCGTCGGAAGGGAAGGACATTCACGATAAGTATATTGCCGTCCCGTACACCACGGATTTTGCAGTGATGTTTTTACCCTTTGAGGGGTTGTACGCGGAAGTGGTGCGCAACGGGATGATTGAGATGCTCCAACGAAAGTATCGGGTGACCATTGCGGGGCCGACCACCATGGCGGCGCTGCTGAATTCCCTGCAGATGGGTTTCAACACTTTGGCGATTGAGAAGCGGTCTAACGAGGTGTGGAAGCTGTTGGCGTCGGTGCGTTCGGAATTCGACACCTTTGCCGACGTGCTGCAGAGCACGCAGCATCGGCTGAATCAGGCCAATGCGGATCTGGATCGGCTGGTGGGCGTGCGGACCCGGCAGATTCAGCGGAAGCTTCGAAACGTTTCGGAGATGGGGAGTGAAACCGAACAAAATAATTTGGACGAATAAAGCAGTTGACTACCGACTTGGTATGTGGTATTTTTAAATAATGTTGCATGAAAGTGAATAATATTTCAAACTGCAGTGGCGACAGGAGAGAATGGGGAATTTGAGGACTGGAGAACGAAAGGAATAAGAAAAATGCTTTTTACAAGAGAAACCGATTACGCATTACGGCTGCTGCGGAATCTTGATGCAAAGAAGCACAAGAGCATCAGCCAAATCATCGACAAGGAACTTATGACCACTGCTATTACCTATAAGGTTGCCCGAAAACTGGATCGAGGCGGCCTGATTGAAAGCGTCCGGGGAAATTCCGGTGGATATAAGTTAACCAGGGATATGAGCGAGATTACCCTCTATGATGTTTTCAAAATCATGAATCCGGACACGGTACTCAACGATTGCCTGCATCCGGATGTGAACTGTCCGTTGGATTCAGAGGATGCCCCTTGCCGATTCCATAAGGAGCTTTGCCGAATCCAGAAAGTCCTGTTTGAAGAGCTTCAGCGAAAGTCTCTGGCGGAGATTATGAAGGAAGAGGCTGCGGAAGAGAACGCAGAATAGAATGTTATTTTAGCAAAAAACAGCGGATGGAGGTGATTCCACCCGCTGTTTTTTGGTGCGTCAATTTGGGGGAGCAAAATCTTCACAGAAATTCCGCGCCGCCGCATGCCCGACGGCTGACCATGTTGGCGCCGCCCCTCCGGCAAAGCCTTATATCGCCGTCGGGCCACGCCAACAGAGTGCCTCGAATCTCGCC
>OMNT01000495.1_pt1 | contig 42044 bp, 53 predicted proteins | sample 1672551 | NCBI WGS metagenome assembly OMNT01 (sample SAMEA3136698, study PRJEB25190) | human gut metagenome | reverse complement strand
GACATTACTGAAATCAAGGCAAAAGACGGAAAGCTGTATGTTTCGGCGATTTTTGATTGCTATGACCTGATGCCAAATGGTCTTGCCATGGCAGATCATATGCGAGCTGAACTATGTTGTGAAACACTGAAAAAAGCGAGCTTGCGGTATCCGGAGATTCGCGGAGCCATTGTGCATTCCGACCGCGGCAGCCAGTATACAAGTGCTGCTTATCGGGCAGCCATTCAAAAATACGGCATTGTCCAGAGCATGAACAGTGCAGGAGGAAGATGCCACGATAATGCAAGATGCAAAAGCATATGGGCAAGAATGAAGGAGGAATTATTTTATAACAGAGGCAGAAGATCTGAAGATTATACGATTGAAGCATTAAAAACGATGGCCTGGCGATATTTTATGAGCTACTGGAGCAACCGCAGAATCTGCTCGGCAATCGGCGGGCTCCCACCAGCTGTAAAACGGCGTAGGTTCTATTCTGCTTTGACTATCGCTGCTTAACTTCAAAATCCTTGCGGTTAATGTGTCAAGTGTTATTGACAATATCACGATGCTGGCTTAACTATGGAAGTATTGGCCGCAGGCTTCAAAGACGGTGACGGTTTTACATTTTTCGACACTTCCGTTGAAACAAGAGCCTTTATTCGTGTGGGTGCTGTAATTGACGATGAGTTCTTCTTCTTTGACGATGCAGACGGAGGTTTGAGCAATAAATACGCCGAAAAGCTCGATGTGCTAAAGCATTATGAGGCTTCAGAAGAAATTGAGGAAACCCGCAAAATGGGCTTTTTAGATAAGTCTCGTCACGATTTCTACCCCGATGATGTGATGGTTTACTTGACAAGAGAGGGCTTGAATCCGGAAGGCTGTTGGGTACGAATTATTGGTCTTGGCGATCATTTTATCATGGGAACGCTGCTGAATGAGCCAGACCAAGACTTTGGCTATCATAGTGGCGAAAAGGTTGCGTTCTTTGTTCAGAAGCAGGAAGATGAGAGTATTATTCTTTACACTGATATGACACCCAGCCGAAAACTGACCGCTGAGGACTTGGAAGATGGCACATTGCTGAAAGAAGCGGTAGCAGTTTTCAATAAGGAAAGAATCGAAGATCACTTCTTAGATGTACTTGAATTTCTGAGAGACAGTTATGTTTGGATACCATGTAATGCTGTCATGAGTGAAGCTGATATGGCTCGTTTCGAGCAAGCTATGAAAGATGCCGAAGATGATCTCTCTGCATTGGTGGGCGAAGAATTCACCACTAACGATGAAGTAAGATTGGTTCCAGATATTTTGCAGAATGGCGATCAGTTCTATTTCCCTGTCTTTTCGAGTGAAGAAGAAATGGGCGAATACGGCGAGCACTTCTCAAAGATCCAGAAGCCTCTTTTAGAGGTTATCCCTATGGCAAGGAATAACGAAAAGAATGTATCCGGCATTGTCCTGAATGCCTTTACAGAGCCTTTTGTTCTTGATGCCAAGATATATGATATTGTCGAAAAAATGAAATCAAGATTGGAGTAAATAATAATGAGCGAACATAAGATAGATGTTATGTGGGACGATGCGCCTGTAGATGTTTCCACCGAGGTGGGCTTCATTTGGTCTATCGCCAATAAGCTGAGAGGTACATACCAGAGCGACAAGTACAAGGACGTTATTATTCCTATGGTCATTATCCGCCGCTTTGAGTGCGCATTGGAAGCTACGAAGCAGGCTGTCGTGGAGCAGTACAAGAAGAATCCTGCATATCCTGCAAAAGCTATGTGCCGTGTATCGGGGTATCAGTTCTTCAATACGAGCGAGTACACCCTTGCAGAACTTGTCAATGATCCCGACCACCTCGTAGCGAATTTCCGCAACTATATCGAGGGTTTTTCTGCCAATGTGCAGGACATCATCAAAAGCCTTGACTTTGACAAGCAGATCGACAAGATGGATAAGAACAACCGTCTGCTGTCGGTGGTAAAGGCTTTCTCGGAGCTTGACCTCGATCCCAAGACCATTGACAATGTTAAGATGGGATACATCTTTGAGGACTTGATTCGTAGGTTCTCTGAAAATGCCGAAGCCGGCGATCACTACACGGGCAGAGATATTATCAAGCTCATGGTAAACATTCTGCTTGCAGAGGGCTGTGACGATATTTTCGATGACCACAAGGAGATCACCATACTCGATCAGGCAGCAGGCACGGGCGGTATGCTTTCTACTTCGTACAACTTTATTCATCGTTATAACCCGACTGCGAATGTACGTCTGTTCGGACAGGAGATCAACCCTGAGTCCTATGCGATGTGCGTGGCTGAAATGCTTATCAAGGGGCAGAATGCCGAGAATATCCGTATGCAGGATACCATGAAGGCTGACTGTTTCCCTGACAGACAGATGCGTTTCGTGATCGAAAATCCGCCGTTCGGTACGCCGTGGGGCGGCAAGGACGCAGCAGAGGGTGTTGAGCAGGCTGTCAAGGAAGAAAAACAGAAGGGCTTTGACGGTCGCTTTGGTGCAGGACTGCCAGGTTCAGGCGATATGCAGTTACTTTTCATTCAGTCGGCTGTGAATAAAATGGACAATGCCCTCGGTCGGGCTGCGATCATCGAGAACGGCTCTCCGCTGTTTTCGGGCGGTACATCTTCGGGCGAGAGCCAGATCAGACGGTGGCTGCTTGAAAGCGACCTGATCGAAGCAATTATCGCACTTCCCGTTGACCTGTTCTATAACACAGGTATCGCTACATACATTTGGGTGCTGTCGAAGAACAAGCGTGAGGAGCGCCGTGGTAAAATTCAGCTCATTGATGCAGGTTCGATCTTCCACAAGCTGCGCAAAGCTCTTGGAAACAAGAAGAACGAGATCAGTCCCGAAGACCGTTCCGCTATCACAAAGCTGTATGCAGACTTTGCTGAGAACGAGCTTTGCAAGATCTACCCAAACACGGAGTTCATCTATCGTGAGTACACGGTCATGCAGCCGTTGCAGAGAAGCTATGCCGTGACCGAGGAGCGTATCCAGGCAATGCTGTCAAAGGGTTCGCTCTCCTCGCTGTACGATCCTGCAAAGGTGGCAGAGCTTGAAAACTCTGAGGAGGAGCTGACGGGCAAAGAATTGAAAAAGCTCGAAAACTACCAAAACAACGCACCTGTTTACGAAGCTATCATCGAACTGCTGAGATGCGCCGATGATGATAAGGTATATTTATCCCCTGCGGAGTTCATGCCCGTACTGACTAAGATACTCAGCACCGCAACAACAGACAAGAAGCTCCTTGACAAGATCGCTGACGGTCTGTCGGTCATGGACAAGTCTGCCGAGATTCAGCGTGACAAGAAGGGCAACATCATCTACGATAAAGAGACAAAGGACACGGAGATCGTGAAGTTTGACGAGAGTATCGAGGACTATATGGCTCGTGAGGTGCTTCCCCATGTTCCCGATGCACAGTGGTTCTTTGAGGAAAATCTGAGCAAGAAGTCGCCTGTTGTCAAGACGGGTGCGGAGATCCCGTTTACAAGATATTTCTATAAGTATCAGCAGCCGAAACCCAGCGAGGAGCTTGAACAGCGGTTCCTGGAACTTGAAAAGTCTGTGAGTGAGCGTATCGCACGGCTGTTTGGCTAATGAAAGGAGATTATATGTATAAATTCATTGCAACTCTGAGCGTTATTATCAGAACATTTTATCTGCCTAATCCCTTTGATTCATTAGGCACTACTTTCCCTGTTACTATTGGAGAAAACACATTGACGATGACACCTATTGTCATGAACTATTTTGCAGAGCCTGTGCTTCATGCGCTCACTTTTGCACTTGTCGGACTGTACTATTCAAGAAGTGAGCACAATCCTTCAAAGGGCAGTTTCTTATATCTTATGTTCTACTGTGTTCATGTCGGACTCCTCTATTTAATGGGACTGTTCGGGTTTGCTACATGGGCTGTTGCACTTATACTTATTGTGTATGCTATGGCACATATCGGCTTTAACGCTCTTAAAAACAGAGTAAGATATGGGGTGTGAATATGCGTGAAATGAAGGATAGTGGGATTGAGTGGATTGGCACTATACCTGATAATTGGGATATAATGCCAAATAAATACCTTATGTGGAAAAAGAAAAGGATCTGTCCTGTTTATAATGGAGAAGACATTATTTCTTTATCCATGAACGGAGTAATAGTTCGTGATTTAGATGCTGGCGGAAAAATGCCCGCATCTTTTGACGGTTATCAATATATCGAAAGCGGAAACCTTTTAATGTGTTTGTTCGATATTGATGTTACTCCTCGTTGCATAGGCTTAATTAAATGCAATGGTTTAACAAGCCCAGCATATAGTCAATTTGTCTTAACCAATCGAGCGAATGCAGGGTATTATAACTATTATTATACTATGCTTGATAATGACAAAACCCTTGTTCATCTTGCAAAAAACCTGAGACATTCGTTAACTGAAGAACAGCTTGGAACAATTAGCACCATTGTGCCACCAATAGACGAACAGATTAAAATATCAAATTATCTTGATAAAAAGTGCGAAGAAATCAATAGCGTAGTTGCACAGTTACAAGAAGAAATCGAAACCCTTGAAGAATACAAGCGCTCCGTCATTACCGAAGCGGTCACAAAGGGGCTTGATCCTGATGTGGAGATGAGGGATAGCGGGGTGCAGTGGATAGGTACAATTCCGAAGCACTGGACAGTTGACAACCCCAAATGGCATTTTGTTCAGCGTAAAGACAGGGCAACAAAAGGGCTTACACAACTTACTGCCTCTCAGAAGTATGGCGTTGTTACGCAAGAGGAATACATGGAGATAACAGGTGCAAAGGTTGTGACAGTCGAAAAAGACTTTGATATTCTGAAACTTGTTTGCCCCGGCGACTTCATTATTCACATGAGAAGTTTTCAAGGCGGATTGGAATACAGTGAGAAGTACGGCAGTATCAGTTCTGCCTATGTCATGCTGATTCCTCAGAAAACAATACTTGAACCTCGGTTTTATAAGTGGTTCTTCAAGTCTCCCGTTTATATTGATGCACTCAGCAGCACTTCTAACCTCATTCGTGACGGACAAGCTATGCGATATGCAAACTTTATTCAGTTGCCTATACCGCTTATGCCTAAAGAGGAACAACAGCAGATCGCTGACTATCTCGACATGAAGTGTGCTGAAATCGACAGCATAATTGCCGAAAAGAAACAGCAGATCGAAACAATAGAGGAATACAAGAAGTCGCTGATATTTGAGTATGTGACGGGGAAGAAAGAGGTAGTATAAAACTATGCCGAAGAAAAAAGATCATGGCTATACAAAACAGCATATTGTCCCCAGGGCGTATCTGAATGGTTTTGCTACGCCGGGAAAGGGCAAAGACAAATACATGATCGGCGTTCGGCAAAAAGACCTCAAGCATTATACCACTTCGACGAATAATGTCGGCTACATACAGAACTACTATGACATTGATTTCCTTGATGACAAGAAACAATGGGAACACTACTTTGCTGACGAAATAGAAGCACCCTGCCTGAGAACTATTACAAATCTTATTGCAAAGGTTACGCTTTCTAACTTCGGAAAAATCAATCTCACGGATAGTGATAAAAGCAATCTGAGTAAATTTATAGTTGCTCAATTTCTGAGAGTTCCTGATTTTATAGACTATCAAATCAACAACGCTCAGAGCAACATTTTTCCAAGCTACAAAAGCAAATTTTTAGCTCTATATGGTAATCTGCTAAGTAATGAGCAAAAGAAAGCCGTAAAAAGGGTTAGCTTCACTGATAATCAGGTCAAGCATTTTATCCTTTCATACATCACCAATCCAGATAAAATGGAACAATATTGTCGCATTCTAATAGATAAGCCGTGGGTGGTTTACATAAACAGGTATTATCAGGCTCTCCCGTTTATCACAAGTGATAATCCTGTTGTTATGACGAACCTAAAAACCCGGTCATTTTCAAGAGGCGATAATGGTATAGGCAATGCCAGCACGGTAATCTTCTTCCCGATAAATCCGTACATTGCTATTGGCATTTATCCTTATCAATTCAGAGATTATCTGAAGAAATGGGAAAGCAAGGAATTGATTTGCTCAGATGAAGATATACAGTTTATCATCACCATGAATCAATGTGAACTATCACAATGTCATAATCAAGCATTTATCCCTATTGATCTTTACAACGAAATATATAAGGAGGGAAACTTAAATTGAATAGAATACAATCTGAAAAAGACTATCAAGCTGAACTGCTCGGCATACTCCGTGACCAAAACGGCTACACGATCAGAAAAGCGACCGACTTTGACCGCCGTTTTGCGATCGACCGTGAAATGCTATTCGGCTTTCTGAATGATACCCAGCCTGAGACAATGGAGAAGCTCCGCAAGATACATAAGGACAGGCTCGAAGATACCATTGTTTCGTTCATCAATGCGGAGTGTACGAAGAAAAGGGGTAGCCTACTTGAAGTCCTCCGTCACGGTGTCGAACTGTCGGGGCATAAGCTGGAACTGATGTTCACAAAGCCTGCAACCACTTTCAATAAAGATCTGATGCGGAAATACGAAATGAACCGCTTTACCGTCATGGAAGAAGTGTGGGCGAACGACAAAGAGCGAATTGATGTTGTTATCTTCCTCAATGGCTTTGCGATCATCTCTATGGAGCTGAAATGCAACTATGCAGGACAGTCAACGGACGATGCGATATATCAGTACCGTATGGAGCGTGATCCGAAGTCCAGACTGTTCTTATTCAAGGCAGGCACACTCGTCAATTTCGCTATGGACTTGCACGAAGTCTATATGACAACGAAGCTCGACGGTGAAAAGACTTTCTTCCTGCCGTTCAATCAGGGCAACGGTGAGGGTGTCAATGCAGGTGCAGGAAACGCTCCCTGTGAGGACGATTATTCTGTACATTATATGTGGGACGATATTCTTACCAAAGATACCATTCTCGACCTGATCTCCAAATTCATTTTCATTCAGACCTCTGAGAAAGAGAATGAAAAGACAGGAAAGGTAGAAGTCAAGGAAAGTATTATTTTTCCCCGTTATCATCAGCTCGATGCAGTCCGCAAGCTCCTTGCCGATGTAGAGGAAAACCGCACCTCGCTCAACTATCTGATCCAGCACAGTGCAGGCTCCGGCAAGACCAATACTATTGCTTGGCTTGCATACCGCCTTGCGACACTCCATGATGCTGACAACAAGATCATTTTCGATAATGTTATCATCATGACCGACAGAGTGGTTGTTGACCGACAGCTTCAGAAAGCGATCATGGGTATGGAGCATAAGTCGGGGCTTATCCGTGTGATGGACGAAAAGTGCAATTCTGCCGACCTCGCTATCGCCCTCAACGGCAATACGAAGATCATTGCAACAACGATCCAGAAGTTCCCGTATATTGTGGACAGCGTTCAGAGCTTGAAGAATAAACGCTTTGCGGTTATTATTGACGAGGCTCATTCATCTACTGCCGGAAAAGATATGGCAGCAGTCACACAGTCCCTCGGTATGGGTGATGAGCTGTATCAGGATATGGAGGACGAGATTGCCGCAGAGCTTGCAAGAAACGGCAAACAGCAGAATGTTTCGATGTTTGCTTTCACGGCTACTCCGAAACCGACTACCTTACAGCTTTTCGGTACGATCAATCCCAACGGACAGCGTGAAGCGTTCCATGTGTATTCGATGAAGCAGGCTATTGAGGAGGGCTTTATCCTCGATGTGTTGCAGAATTACACCACCTACAAGACCTTCTATCAGATAAACAAGGAAATTGAAGAAGATCCAAAAATGCAGACTGCAAGTGCGAAACGGCAGATCGCTCGGTTCGTTGAGCTGCACGAAACGAATATTGCCCAGCGTATAGAGGTCATCGTAGAGCATTTCCGCACAACTGTTATGCAGGAACTTGGCGGACAGGCAAAGGCAATGGTCATCACCGCATCAAGACAGGCCGCCGTCAAGTACTGTCAAGCATTTGAGGACTATTGCTCTAAAAAGGGATATAAGGGCATTCGTGCACTTGTTGCGTTTTCTGGCAAGGTGAAGCTCCCTGATGATGATACAGAATACACAGAGCTGGGTATTAACGGTATTCCCGAAGATCAGCTCACCAAAGAGTTCGACAAGGACGATTATCAGGTGCTTTTGGTTGCAAACAAGTATCAGACAGGATTTGACCAGCCCAAGCTCTGTGCAATGTATATCATGAAAAAGCTCAAGGGTGTCAATGCGGTACAGACACTTTCCCGTCTGAACAGAATATGTCCACCCTTTGAGAAAAAGACCTTTATCCTCGATTTTGTCAATAGCTATGAGGATATTGTAGGGGCATTTGCTCCGTATTATACCACTACGCTGCTCTCAAATTCTGTTACTCCCACTGCAATCTATGACCTTGAAGCACAGATAGACGCTTATGCGATCATTGATCCCGATGATGTGGATAAAGTCAACGAGATACTCTACAAGGAGAAGGTGCAGTCTGCTGACAAGAAAAAGATCAACTTCTGCCTTGATAAGTCTCAGAAGCTGATCGAGCATTACAGTATCGAGAAACAGCGTGAGATCGTGGTTGACCTCCGTCATTTCGTCCGTTTCTATGAGTTTATGATCCAAGTATCCAGCTTTGAGGATACAGAGCTTCACAAGAAATACAACTACATCATTCTTTTGCTTTCTCACATCAATATCAAACACCCAGGTCCAGGCTTTAACCTCGATGGTAAGATCAGAGCGACACAGTTCGTACAGAAAAAGCAGGACGAACATACAAAGTCCGAAATTGTCGCAAAGCCTGTTGTGAAGCTGCCCTCTGCTGAAACATTCGGTCTGACTCCCGCAAAGGAAGAAAGGCTCTCTGAGATCATCGCAGCGATCAATGCACGGACAGGCAAATCCTATGACAGCGATGTTGCGGTAAAGGCAATGCTTCAGATCAGGGATATTCTGATGAAGTCTGACAAGCTGAAAGCAAGTGCAAAGAATAACACAGTCAAGGACTTTGAGTTCTCCTACTTTGACGATATTGATGATGCACTGATCGAAGGCTTGGAGCAGAATCAGGACTTTTTCTCCCTGTTGCTCAATGATGAGGAGATCAAGCGTGAAGTCCTCGGTATCTTTACAGAGGAGATCTATACATCACTAAAGCAGGCAGCGGAAGAATAATAGAACGGAGATGATAAAAAATGGCTATCAACATTGCTCCAAAGTCTCTTGATACAGAGCTGAGTGAGCTTATGCGTGAGGTATCAAGCGGTAAAGAACAATTACCTGAGTTTCAGCGTGGGTGGACATGGGATAATGACAGAATCCGTGGCATTATCGCAAGTTTATCTCAGGGTTATCCTATGGGAGCGATCATGCGGCTTGAATATGGGAATGAGAATGTGCGTTTCAAATATCGCACTATTGAGGGTGTAACAGTCACGGGAGTAACTCCTGAGTTCCTTATTCTTGACGGACAACAGAGATTGACTTCAATGTATCGTGCGACTTGCTGCAAAGAACCTGTTGAGACAATGACAGAAAAGGGCAAGAAGATCAAAAGATACTACTACTTAGATATTAAAAAGTGCTTAGACGAAAGTGAAGATCGTGTTGATGCTGTTATTGCCGTTCCGAGCGATAGAAAGGTCAAGACAAATTTCGACAGAGATGTAGTTCTTGATCTGTCGACTCGTGAACTGGAGTTTGAACACGAAATGTTCCCCATAAACATCATATTTGACAGCAATGCCCGTGAAGATTGGGCAGACGGCTACAAGGAATACCACGAATACGATAAGGCATTCATGGAGAAATACAAGCAATTCAGAACTCAGGTCATTGATACGATCGTTGGCTATAAGTTGCCTGTTATCACTTTGGGCAAAGAAACGCCAAGAGAAGCTGTTTGCAAGGTCTTTGAGAATGTGAATACAGGCGGTGTACCGCTGACGGTATTTGAGCTTGTGACAGCTACCTTTGCGACCTATGACTTTGACCTTCGCAAAGACTGGATCGAGTGCAGAGACAAGATTCGTGGCAAGGGGGAAACTCTTAATACAGATGTTATGGAAGGTGTAGATGAAACATCATTCCTTACCGCTATTACGCTCTACACAACCTATCTTTCAGATAAATGTGAGTTGACAAGGGAAACGTAAAAAGGTTGAAAAGGGTGGAAAAGGGTGGAATTGAATTGGAAGGGGTAAAAAGTGGCGAAAATGCGTGATGTTTTGGGTGGAATGAGATAGAATTGGAAAAGTGAACGAAAATTGAAGTGTCAAAAAAATCGCTCGGAAAATGAGGATGTCCTCTGTTTTCCGGGCGATTTCGTTTTGGTGTTTAATTTTTGAGGGCAGCGTTTTACCGGCGTTTGAAAAGTGTTTGAAAGTGTTCAAAACGTCGGAAATACGCTGCTTTTTTGCTTTTGTGGTTTTGAACAGTTTGTTTTAGAAAAAACAAGCATCTTTAATCAAAAAATATTTTTAAGGATAGGAACATAGGAACTGGAACCAAATAGGTTTGGAACAAGTTCCTATCCCTTACTCATTTATCAGTGTTTTTTCTTCCAATTCTTTTAAGTGTTTAAGGTTTCCCTTTGTATAGAGAACCCCATTATAATGCTTTTCTTTTTTGCCGTTTCCAGTCCAGAAAGTATTCGCAAGTTCAAATGCAGCAAACATTGAATCAAAAAATTTTTCCCAATTGTTTGTTTTTGCTGTCTGAGTTTTTAGGCTTGCTATTTTCTTTTTCTTTTCGGTGTATGCACGATCAATAAATCCATTCACGTGACTTTCAAGGTTCTTTGTAATGTTTTTCAAAACATCTGAGGGCTTTTCCGGATGAAAAATATCATATTTCTCATAATCTTTCAAATTTAGTAAGCAATCAAATAAGAAATTCAATCTTCCAAAGAATACAGTTGGATTAGTTGTTCGATTGACAATGGTCTCACTTTCATGCACCTGTTTAAGCAAGTTGTTTATGTAATCGGCATCAAAAGCAGTCAATTTCTTTTTTCCAAACATCGATAATCAATCCTCCATTTTTCCTTTTTTATAACTTTCCTCGAAGTCATATATCATATTCAGAAGTTTGCTGCGTTCTTTTAGTGGAAGGCTTTTTAGGATTTTAGCCAGTTCTTTGGCGAGTTCATCCTCGCTTTCGCTTGAATTTTGGATATTTACTGTACCTGTTGAGTGCTCTCCCATCGCACCGATTGCTGAATTAGTGATATTTTGAACCGGGGCATCATTTCCATAAACCAAATAGTCAATAGAAACGCCAAAAAATTCAGAGATTTCAATAAGATATTTGCGGTACGAATTGCTCTTACCGGATTTCCAATCTGTAAATGCACTCTTTTTCAAGTGAAGATAATCTGTCAATTTCTTCTGGTCTTGCTCTCCAAGTAACTCAACAATTCTATCTAAAATGCTCAAAATTATAACTCCTTTTTTGTTCGTAACGCTGAAAATAAGATTTTTTCGTACTCTAATATTGACAGTACGATATTTTCGGACTATAATATTAGCATACCAATACAACAGGGTATAAAAAGCCTTATGATAATTGTACCACAAAGTAAGGCAAAAGTAAATGAAAAGGAGGAAAAAAATATGGATTCTAAAATCACGACCTATTACACCATGGATTCTAAGGGACTGCATTTCTACTACAAAGTACGGGATGCTCTGATTTTTGGCGGTGAAGGTAGTGTCGGATATTGCACCGCTACAGTAAATGCGACAAAAGAAAGTGCGTGCGAAATTCTTGCATTCTATGCTGTGCAGTCGAGAAATGTTGCTGCATCACTGGATGTGGATTTTACACAACTCGAATCAATTTCCAGAGAAGATTATGAAACTCTGAACCAGAAGGATTAACCCATGAAAGTTATTGTCAAGCGGATCCCATGCAGGAAAAAGCCTGCTCCAGATGCAGCGGAGCAGGCAAAGGCAGATGCTTGCAATGCAAACGTGGTTTGCATTCCGATCGATATGAAACGTATGCTTCACAATGCAAAGCTATCAAAAGGAATTTGAAGGGAGGAGAAAACGTGCCTGCACTTATTATCATATTTCTTGCGGCAATCGGCATTTTTGCTTGCCTGAAATGGGTTAAGTGGAAAATTACAGCACTGACTGTAACTGCATTTGTGGCAGATAAGTTTCGTGAACCAACAGAAAGTGAACGAAAAAAGTATGTCGAATTTGCAGTACGTCATCTGTTTCATCTGCGATAAATTTCAAATATAACCTAGCAGATTCAACAAAGTATTCCAACAACATTTTGAAAGGAGCGATTTTCATGTTACCGAGAATTTTGCACACCTATTACTGTGTGACTACAACCTATTCGCCCACTGGAAAAACTGTCCGTCTGACAACGGTGCAGACCGGCGACAAGCCCAACAGCAGCTATTGTCTGGACGGGAAGCAGAACATCTATCGGGACTACTTCACCCAGCGGCTGATCGCAGAGCAGTTTGCCAAAGCCATGGGAGGCGATGTGACATGGTCGTGACCGAGAATCCCACGGCTTTGCAGATCGCTGCCAGTGCAAGGTTTCACGGAAGGGATGCGGCGAGCATCGGCTATCTGTATGACTGGTATGACGCTATCCCGGAGATGCTGGAACCCAAGGAAGAACTGAAACAACGCATTCTGAAAACCAACGGCGTACACAGGAAGGATGATGAAAAATGACCCCGAAAACATTCGGCAAGCAGCTGCTGGAGATCCGCACCACGCTGGGACTGAGCCAGACGGAGGTTGCAGAGGCGGCAGAGGTATCCCAGAGCTATGTTTGTCAGCTGGAACAGGACAAGTTTGTGCCGAGCATCACGGTGGTGCTGCGGCTGGCAAAGGCACTGCGTGTGCCGGTGGAGCGTCTGCTCCCCACAGAACCGGAATCGAAAAAGCAGAGCAGGACAGGCTCCTGAAAGAGATGCATATGGAGGTGCATGTGCTGTGAAGGTGATCGAAGATGTGCAAGACAAGTACGGCAACTACTGCATCATTTTCAAAAGCACGAATCTCAGGCTGATCTACGACTGGCTGCACACGCACTACAGCGGAAACGGCTTCAAGTTTGCAATCGTAATTGACCTGAGTATCGACTATGACTATGAAGAGCCGACAGAAACGCTGGTCTACTTCCTGGACGAGATCACCGAAGAAGTGCTGGACTATGCCGGATTGAAGCTTACAAATGCAGATGCAACATAAAAGCCGAAACAGCGGCAGAGAGCCGCTGTCTGCCGGAACTGGTCTACCGGCACTGATGATGGCAGACCGGAAAGGAGGAGCTATGGACTACTTATCAGTAGAAGAAGCAGCAGTCTTGAAAAACTGTTCTGCAAGGTATATCCGAAAACAATGTAAAAACGGTGTTTTACCAGCGGTTCTCCGAGAGCATCCGCAGAACCATAAACCCTGTTATCAGATCCCGGTCTCCGCATTTCCGGAGCCGTTGCAGGCTAGGTACTATCAGCAAAAGCGGCAGGAAATGGGCATGATGCCCACGCCGATTTCGGCGGAAACGAAACCGCAGAAGCCGAAAAAGAGGGCAAAAGCCGTGCGGCAAATGACCATTGAGGACTGCACCGCACAGCAGCGGCAGGAGATCCAGATCTGGACAGCAATTCTGCTGGAATGGCACGCCGGACGCATCCAGTACAGCAAGAAAACCGACTATGACAAGCTGTATGTGGGCAAGTGTCAGCTGGAGCACCCAGACCTACAGGTTTCCACGGGGATCTTGTACCGCAAATGGAACGCCTATCAGGAGCATGATCTCGCCGGTATGCTGGGGATACGGGGCGGCTGGAACAAGCACAGCAGCGGTATTCCCCAGGTCGTGTGGGAGGCGTTTCTGTGGTTCTGGCTGGACGAGAATCAGCCAACTGTCCGAGCCAGCTATCGCAATGTGATCAGCTGGACAGAGGATTTCCACCCGGAGCTGGTGGCTTGTATCCCATCGGAGCGAAGCTTTCGGCGGCGAATCGACAACGATGTGGCAGAGGCAACGAAAATTCTGATGCGTGAGGGCGAAAAGGCGTTTTCTGACCGCTGTATGCCGTACATTATCCGAATGTATGACCAGCTGGAGCCGAATGACGTATGGATCGCCGACAACCACACACTGGATATTCAGTCTCTGGACGAACATGGCACCATTCACCGCCTGTATCTGACGGCATTTCTGGATGCCAAGTCCGGCGTGATCACCGGCTGGAATATTACGGAATCCCCGGATTCCCAGTCCACGATCCTGGCACTGCGGCACGGCATTCTGCGGTTCGGCATCCCGAAAGCGGTGTACTTCGACAACGGTCGGGAGTTTCTCACCCACGATGTGGGCGGAAAAGGACACCGTACCCGAAAATCTGATCAGGATGTCACAGAGCCGCCCACCATTTTACAGCGGCTGGGCATTGAAATGCACAACGCCATTGTACGAAATGCGAAAGCAAAGCCTATTGAACGAACCTTTTACACGGTCAAGAGCCAGTTTTCCAAATCGTTCAGCGGTTTCTGCGGCGGCACGATTCTGGAACGTCCGGAAAGCCTGAAACGGCGAATCAAGAACAAAGCCATACCGCAGGACTACGAGGTCAGAAGCCATCTGGAAACATGGATCGACGGCGAATACAACTTGCAGGAGTACGGCGGCTCTGAGGCAAAGTACCGGGGCATGAGCCGTCTGGATGTCTGGAACGAGGAGATCCGGTCGATCCGCAAGGCGGCGGACGCAGAGCTGAATCTCATGCTGATGCGATCCACCAGAACCCAGAAGATCAAGCGAAACGGCGTGTACATCACCTTTGCCGGGGAAAAGATCTGGTACATGAATCCGGAGGAAACCATTCTGCATCTGGGCGAGGAGGTCTATGTGCGGTATGACCCGGCAGATCTGAAAACTGTCCGGTTGTACAACACCCAAGACCAGTATCTGTTTACCTGGGAGCTGGCGGACATCCTGCTGATGGACTATCTGACCTCCAATCCGGAGGAGATCGCCAACGCAGAAATGATGATCCGCCGCACCAAGAAGTTTGTACGGGATCAGGTCAAGGGCATCACCGCCGATCTGACCAACGCACAGCGGATCGATTCCCTGGATGCCACGATCCGGAGAGCCGCCAAGGCAAAGGAAGAACGGTTCCAGATCCGGTATCCCAAGACCATCGAGCCGGTACGAGCCGGAGAAACGGAAGAAGAACACCGCATGGTTTCCGGCAGCGAAATGATCCCGGTCACCATCGACCTGAAAAAAATGCGGCAGAACGCCCAAAGACGAAAGGAAGAATAACACATGGAATACACAGAGCATCAACAGAGCCTGCTCCGCAAGCTGGAGCAGCTGCAAAAGGACGAAGGACTGAGCCTGTCTGCATTGTCTGCCCGTCTGGGCATCTCCAAGGGAGCACTCTCCCAGCTGTTTTCCGGCAGCTATCAGGCAAATCCGCAGAAGATGTTTGCGAAACTGGAAAGCTATTTCGGTGTCAAGGATCAGACCAGGCAGACCTATCAGGAATCCGGCTATGCAGATACCAGCATCTCCACGGAGATCTATGACATTATCGGTGTCTGCCAGATCAAGGGCGGTCTTGCCATTGCTGCCGGAGATGCCGGCATCGGAAAGACCAAGGCAGCACAGCACTTTGTGGCAGAGCACCCGAACAACAGCGTACTGATCACGCTGAATCCCTGTCTGACCAGCATCAAGTCCCTGCTGCGGCTGATCGCCGACCGCATCGGTGCTCCCATGGAACGTTCCAGAGATGCCCTGTGGTATTCCATCCGGCAAAAGCTGAGTGACGGCACGGTGCTGATCTTCGATGAATCCCAGCACCTGCCGCTGAAAACCATTGAGGTGCTGCGGAGCTTCTCTGATGATTTTGCCGATCACGGGCAGACGCTGGGCATCTGTTTCATCGGAAATCTGGAAACGGTGACACGCATCGGCAGCAAGAAGGCAGAGTTCGCACAGATCGCCAACCGCACCAAGCAGAAGAAGCTGTACACCCGTTCCAAGATCCAGCGTGAGGACATTGCCAAGCTGTTCCCCATGCTGAACGGACGGCAAAAGGAAATTGATTTTCTGTTCCGCATCGCCCAGACACCGCAGGCTATCCGTGGCGTGGTCAACCTGTTCTCCAATGCCTATGACAACGAGGATTACAGTTATGAGGGGCTGGTGGCAATGGCAAAGTACATGGATATGGAGGTCTGAGATGAAAAACGGCAAACGCCCCACCAAGGCACAGAAAAAGATCCTGGCGTTCTACGGATTCCATCCGGAGGACTGGCTGATCTCCAAGAACACCAGCACGGAGCTGGTCATTCTCCACCGGTACACAGAACGTACCAGACATATCCCGAAGCATCGGGATACAGAAATCACATAATCCCCCTGAGAGGAGAAACGCTCCTCTCGCCTAATGCAGCCAAGGACGGTGACAAGCCCGTGAAAATGCAGAGTCGGCAATCTATTTACAATTCTTTACAAACGGAGGTATTTCTTATGGCAAAAGCAAAACTGACACTGAAACAGGAGGCAGATATGCTCTCCGCCGTCAACCAGATCAAGGAACTGGAGGCAGCCGGCAAGCAGCTGAAAAAGCAGGCGGACGAGCTGCGTAGTCAGGTCAAGGCGATGATGGACAAGAAGCATCTGGAGGAAATGGACGTGGGCAATTTTACCGTGCGGTATACCACAGTGGTCAGCAGCCGGTTCGACAGCCGTGCATTTCAGGAGACCCACCAGGCACTCTATGACCAGTACTGCGTTGCATCGGAAAGCAAGCGGTTTACCATTTCGTGAGGTGCGGCGATGACGAAGGAACAATGGGAAACCGCAGAGCAGAACCTGCAATCATCTTACCGCATCGTAAAGCTACAGGCAGACGGCTACACGCTGTCTTTGCAGACACAGCGGTACAAGATGCAGCTGTGCATTGCGGTCTATGTTGACGGTAAAATTCAGGGAAAATGGCTGACGGAGGACTGTGAGATCCGCAGAAAGTTCTTCCAGAAGCACAAACACAGTATACTCACCCGAAAGGAGCAGGAAAAGCTGAAACGGGAACGGAAAGCCTTTCGGGAGGCGGTACTTTCCAACAGCGTTTACTACACCTATTCTCCCTACTGGAGTTCTTTCCGTTCTTTGAAACGGCATCTATGCCAGAACTGCACAGACATCGCGTTGTATGAGGAGGTGGAAGCATGAGAAAACCAACAGACACCGGAAACCGCTGCTTCGACCAATTCTGGGCAGCGTATCCCCGAAAGGTGGGCAAGGAGAAAGCCAGACGGGCATTCGAGAAGATCCAGCCCAGCGAGACGGAATTGCAGCAGATGCTGGCGGAGCTGGAACGGCAGCGGAAGGTCTACCACTGGGGCAAAGAGAACTGGAAGTTCATTCCGCATCCTGCCACATGGCTGAATCAGAGAAGATGGGAGGATGAGACCATTGCCGCAGAAGATGACATTCCCGACGATGACCCCTACGGGGCTTTCGTATACTGATCTGATGCAGATGCGTGTGGATGCGTACAATGCACAGCCCGGCACGCTGACCGGCTATGACTGCAAAACGTGCCGCAACAAGGGCATGATCGCAGAGATCCGGGACGGCTATGAGGTCATGTGCTTGTGCAGCTGTATGAAAACCAGAGACACCCTGCGGCGAATCCATGAATCCGGTCTGGAATCCCTGCTCCGCATCTGCACATTTCAGAACTACACCGCAGAGCAGCCATTCCAGCAGCACATTCTCCAATGTGCCAAAGCGTACCTACAGGAACGGCACAGGTGGTTCTATATCGGCGGTCAGACCGGATGCGGCAAGACACACATCTGCACCGCCATTGTGGGCGGCATGATCCGGAACGGTTTTTCGGTGCGGTACATGGTGTGGCGTGAAGCGTCCAATCAGCTGAAAGCTGCTCTGACGGACGGCAGCTATGCCGCACAGATCGCAGCGTACAAGGAAGCCGATGTGCTGTACATAGACGATCTGTTCAAGACCAGCAGCACCGCAGAGGTATCCGGTGCAGATGTGCGTCTGGCATTTGAGATACTGGACTATCGTGCCAGAAATCAGATGCTGACGATCCTCTCCACGGAATGGCTTTTGCCCCAGCTGCGGCAAATTGACGGAGCAATCGGCGGCAGGATCATTCAGATGTCCAAAGGGTATGCGTTTGAGATACGCCCGGACAACCAGAAAGATTATCGGCTGAGGAAGTGAAGCGTATGGCAAAAGGACAAACCCAGACACTGTACAGCCTTGCTGCTGTGCTGGGGCTGGTAGAATCGGGAAACAAGGAAGACCCGTTTCACATGATCGTCTACCGTATCAGCGGCAAGACCTCTGTCCGGGAACTCACCCCACCGGAGGCGGCAGCGGTAGAGGCGGAGCTGCGGCAGCAGCTCCGGGAGCAGCGTCCCAAAAAGAAAACGGCATCCCCGGAGTATCCGGGGAAAATGACAGCCGGACAAAAGGCGTATGCCTGGCGGCTGCTGTATGATCTGGCAAAGCTCTCGCCCTCTGCGGTGCCGGTGGGGGAACGCATGGCAGGCATCGTCCGAAAGGTATTGCAGGAAGCCCCCTGCCCCGGTCATCCGCTGAACTGGGTCAAACGGGAGGACGGGGCGAAACTGATCGAGGCACTGAAACGGTATCTGCGAAACGCAAAGCGAAAGGCGGCGAAAGCACATGACTCTGGATAAACTGACCATGGAACAGCTGCACGGCAGTCAGCTGGAAATTGCGGAGGTCATCGGTATGGAAGCGTACCGGAAGCTGGTCGCCAGCTACGGCGGCAGCAGCATCTATATCAGCAAGGCGGATTCCGTGATGAACGGTCTGAGAGATGCGGAGATCTTCCGCCGGTTTGACGGTTCCAATTATCTGGAACTGGCACACGCATTTAATCTGGCGGAGAACACCATCCGGGACATCATCTACCGCCAGAGCACCGACCGGGAAGCACACCAGATGACGTTCTTCTGAACCCGAAAACTCATTGAAATTCCTGAAAAATCTGCCTTATTTGCAGCACCGTTCTTTTCTGTGCTATCATTACAGTAGAAGTAATGATAGCACTTTTCTTTTGGGGAGGGAGATACAGTGACACAGGAACTGATCCTGTTTATCATCACCACGGTGATCACCGTGATCCTTGGGATCATCGGCTATTTTCTGAAACGCACCATGGATCGCAATGACAAGAACGAAATGGCAGTGCAGGAGCTGCGTGACAATCTGCTGACGCTGTCGGACAAGTACGCCACCAAGGCAGAGATCCGGGAGATCAAGGCATCTATGGAAAAATTGTCGGAGAACATCGACTACATCAAGGAGCACACCACCAAGAACGAGGATTTTATCCGCACCATGGCAAGGCTGGAAAGCAAGATCGACAGCTATTGCAGCAAGTAAGGAGGAACGGCATTGGAGCAGGCAGAAATGATAGAGCGAATCCGGCAGAAGGCATTTTTCAAGAATAACGGCATGGTGCTGAAAGCCGTGAATCTGCTGCGTGACAAGTTTGTTGCATTGACGGACATCCGCTATGCACTGGAACCCAGCATGACTGAGGCGGAATTCCGGGACAGCATCAACTATCTGACGGAATCCGGATATATCCGGCTGCGGCACATGGATTCCAAGGCGTGTACGACACTGGCAGACACGGCAATGGAGCAGCTGGAAGCCAAGGTATCGGCGGACGGTATCAAGATCATTGCCTGTGTCCGCAAGGACGAATGTATTGACGTGTGAGGTGCTGCATGGGACGCAGAAAGCATTCTAAGATCGACAATCTGGAACCGGCAGTCAAAGAGACCGTAGACGAGATGATCAAGACCGGTGCCTATTACCGGGAGATCGTGGACTATATCCAGTCCCACGGCGTGAGCATCTCTCTGGCAGCGGTGGGAAAATATGCGAAAAATCTCATGAGTACGCTGGACGCACTGCGGCTCAGTCAGGAAAACTTCCGGGCGATTATGGAAGAAACCGACCGCTATCCGGATCTGGACATGACAGACGGCATTCTCCGCCTGCTCTGCAATCAGATGCTGGATGCCATCAACAAGCTGCCGGAGGAACGGCTGTCGGAGATCGACTTTGACACCCTGTCCAAAAATGCCGTGGCACTCACCCGTGCAGTGGCGTACAAGAAGAACGTGGACACCAAGACACGGGATCTGCTGGAAAACGGTGCAGAGCAGTTCAAGGATCTGATCTATGAAGCCATGGCGGCAGAACGACCGGATCTCTACAAGGAAGTCAAGAAGTTTATCAAATCCAAAGCCAAGGAGGGAAAGGCATGAGTATGTATGTGGTACAGGTGAAGCCCGGCACAGATCTGCAAGTGGCTGTGCTGCTGCGGAAAAACGGGCATCTGGTACGCTGTCCGCAGCGAACCATGGACATCCGGAAGAACGGGAAATGGAACAGTATCACAGAACCTGTCTTTCCCGGCTATCTGTTTCTGGAGGAAGAAATCGACCGGCAGAAGTATGACAGCGTGGTACAGTCAGACGGCGTGATCGGATTTCTGAAAGTGTCCGGCTGTACGCTGGGCAAGCTGCAGCCCCACGAGGAAGCATATATCCGGTGGCTCTGGAACGGCGGCAAACCCATTGCCCCGTCCCGCATCTATACCACATTGCAGGGGGACAAGATGGTCTTGTCCGGCGTGCTCCGGGAGTATTGGAACAATGTGGTGCGGCTGGATCTCCGGCAGCGGCGTGCCCGTGTGCGGCTCTCCATCTGCGGACATGACTACACGGTCACACTGCCGGTAATCGGCATTTAAGAGCGTGTGTGAAACAAATCAGTATGCCTGTCGCTGCTGTGGTTGATTCGTCCCACAGGGTGCGGTATATGGTATAAAGGCAATACTTCTTGCAGCTCTTTGTGCGGTATTGCCTGAACCCCGAACGGAACTTTTCCAAAAAGATTCCGAATGGCGAAGCATACCCTGTTTAAGAACGTTCAGAGGGCGTTTAGAATCGTTTGAAGATTTTTCTGCGAAAAACAACACCCAAAAAGAATACACGCAATATACGGGCGTACAGCGTCCGTATTTTTTTGACCATTTTTTCTGAAAGGAGTGACTGCAAATGAACAGCCGAAAGAAAAAGAGCATCCACCAGCTGGCGGACGGTATCCTGCAATTTGAGGACAAGCGGAAATCCATTCCGCAAGCGGACTTTACCGATTTGCAGACGTTCCTCTCTGCCTACCTGAATACCCCGGAGCCGAAGAAACGGAAAAAACTGGCGGAGGAATTCCGGAAACGGCACATGGAGCTATACGAGTTCCTGCAAAGCAATCCGGATCTGATCCGGGCAGAAACCAAGATCACCGCCACCCTACAGGCGGCGGCATCCGGAGCAGCCGAAGAAGAGGACAACGGACAGATCACCAATCTGTTTGAGAAATTGCAGGAGGGACTGGCATGATCTATCAGACTTTTTCTCCCAAGCAGATACAAGCCATGCTCTGGTGGGCAATGCCGAAATTCCGGCAGTATGATGCTATCATCTGTGACGGATCTGTCCGTTCCGGCAAGACCATGGCAATGAGCATCGGCTATCTGCTGTGGAGTATGCGGAACTTTGACCATGAGACATTTGCCTTTTGCGGCAAGACCATTGACAGCCTGAAACGCAATGTGGTCACGCCGATCCAGAAGTGGATGGCAGGCGTGATGCAGCCGAAGATCAACCTGTCCAAGAACTATATGGACGTGGAATGGCGGGGGCATCACAACCGCTATTATTTTTTCGGCGGCAAGGACGAGAGCAGCTATGCTCTCATTCAGGGTATCACCCTTGCCGGTGTCCTGCTGGACGAGGTGGCACTGATGCCCCGTTCTTTTGTGGATCAGGCAACGGCGAGATGCTCTGTCACCGGTTCTAAGATCTGGATGAACTGCAACCCGGACGGCAGCGAGGAACACTGGCTGTACAAGGAATGGATTGACAGCGTACACGGGAAAGCCGGCGAAAAGAACCGGCTGCACCTGCATTTCACCATGGAGGACAACCGTGCTCTCTCTGTATCTGTCCGGAAACGGTACGAGCGGATGTATTCCGGTGTGTTCTATGAACGGTATGTACTGGGCAAGTGGGTCATGGCGGACGGTCTGGTGTATCCGCAGTTCCAGAAGCTGCGGCACGTCATTCCGGACACTGTGCCGGATGTGCATTCCGGCGAGTTTTATCTCAGCTGCGACTACGGCACACTGAACCCGACCTCTGTCGGCTTATGGCACCTGTCCGGAGACGGCTATGCCACCCGAATCCGGGAGTACTATTATGATGCCCGAAAAGAGGGACATTCCCGAACAGACGAGGAGCACTACGCTGCACTGGAACAGCTTGCCGGAGATATTGCCCCCTATGTGCGGTATGTGATCGTAGACCCGTCTGCCGCCAGCTTTATTGAATGTATCCGGCGGCACGGGGTATTTCGGGTGCGGAAAGCCAACAACAGCGTTCTGGACGGCATCCGTGACACGTCCACGCTGCTGCAAGCCGGACGCATCCACATCTGTGAAGGCTGTACGGATATTATCCGGGAATTCGGGTTGTACTGCTGGGACAATCAAGCCAAAGGAAAAGATGCTGTGGTCAAGACCAACGACCACGCCATGGACGATATGCGGTATTTCGTCCGGACGGCGATGCAGCGGACGCTGCGGGAATACCGGATGCCGCCGGCAGATGACAACGAGGAGGTGATGCCATGATCGATGCAACCCAGATCGCCGCAGCCATGCAGGTGCCCTGCCTGCTCAGCGGTGACATGATACAGCAGATGCAGCTGTGGGAGGAGTTATATCTGAACCGTGCCGGCTGGATCCGGAACCGCATTCGTTCCTGTCACATTCCGGCGAATATCGCACAGGAGCTGAAACGGCTGACACTGACGGAATTTTCCGCCACGGTACACGATGCGGCAGAACTGGAACAGGCGGTCAGGCGTGTGCTGCCGAAGCTGCGGCGGAAAATGGACTTCGGGCTTGCCATTGGCGGCTTGCTGCTGAAACCTTATTTCACGGCACAGGGCGTTTCGGTGGACATTGTGCCGCAGAACGCCTATCTTCCGGTGAACTACACGGACGATTCCTGCGATGCGGTGGTGTGTCCGGAAGAGATCTCTATTGGCAAGAACTATTACACCCGTCTGGAGCTGCACGTCTATTCCCAGGTGCGGCAGACACATACCATTCAGAACCGCTGTTTCTGTTCTGCCAGTCCGGGAATACTGGGCACAGAGTGCAGTCTGGATGCAGTGCCGCAGTGGGCGGATGTATTGCCGGAAAAGGTGTATGAAAACGTACAGCGTCCGCTGTTTGCCATTTTTCAGACACCGGATTCCAACAACATCGACCCCACTTCACCGCTGGGCGTTTCGGTCTTTGCCGATGCCGTGGACTTTATCCGGGATGCGGATGAGCACTGGGAACGGATTCTGTGGGAACTGGAATCGTCCGAACGTGCCATTGATGCCACCGAGGATCTGTTCCGGTACAAGGACGGCAAGCCGGTATTGCCGAAAGGCAGAGAGCGGATGTTCCGCAGCTATGAGAAAACGGACGGGCAGTCCTTTATCAATACCTTTTCTCCGGAAGTCCGGGACACTGCCTATTTCCATGCGTTCAATCAGATTTTGCGGCGGATCGAGAATGCGGTGGGGCTTTCCTACGGCACACTCTCCGAAGTATCCGATGTGGAGAAAACCGCAGAGGAAGTGCGGAGTTCCAAGCAGCGGAGCTTTTCCAGAGTGAAAGACATTCAGGAGAACCTGCGGAACGCACTGGAGCAGATGCTCTATGGAATGCAGTTCTATCAGGACTACTACCGCAGTCAGAGCAGTCCGCCGGTCAAGGCAACCTTTGCCTTTGGGGACGGTGTGCTGGAAGATCCGGACGTGGAGTATCAGCGGCGTGTGCAGATGGTACGGGACAAGCTATTGCGTCCGGAGCTATTTCTGGCGTGGTACTTCGACTGCTCCGAGGAAAAGGCGGCGAAGATGATGCCGGAGCGGCAGGATGATGGTGGTTTATTTTCCGGTGGTGAGATCTGATGCAGAATTATGAGCCGGATGTGACTCAGCTGCTGGGGCTGTATCAGCAGCTGGAGGACGATATTGTGGCGGACATGGTGCGGCGTATGCTGAAAATGGGTTTTGTGTCGGAAAGTACGGCATATCAGGCGGAGGTGCTGCAATCTGCCGGAATCCTGTACGAGGACATTTTGCAGATGATCGCAGACCGGACAGATGCCAGCGTGGCACAAGTCCGGGCGTTATTTGAAGATGCCGGCGTGAAGACGGTGGACATCGACAACGACACCCACGAGGCTGCCGGAGAAGTTCCGGTGGACATTCGGCAGGACGCAGGCATGAAGCAGGTGCTGGAAGCCGGATACCGGAAAACACTGGGAACCATGCGGAATCTGGTCAGCACCACGGCGAACACCACGCAGACTGCTTTCCTGCAAGCCTGTGACCGGGCGTATATGCAGGTGTCCTCCGGAGCGTTCAGTTATCAGGATGCCATACGCATGGCGGTGCGAAATCTGGCGGACGGCGGAGCGTATGTGACCTATCCCACGGGACACCAAGACCGCATTGATGTTGCGGTGCGGCGGTGTGTGCTGACAGGCGTGGGACAGACTGCGGCGGCAGTGGCGAAGAAACGTGCAGAAGATTCCGGATGCAGGTACATGGAGCTGACAGCACACGGCGGAGCAAGACCGGAGCACGCCAGATGGCAGGGGCAGCTTGTCCAGATACAGGGCAAACGCACCAGGAAGATCATTGACGGGCTGAAAGTGTTCACGCTGGAAGAGATCGGCTATGGGGACGGCAGAGGGTTCAAAGGCTGGAACTGCCGGCACAACTGGCACCCGTATTATCCGGGACTGTCCACGCCGAACTACACACCGGAGGAGATCGCCAGACTGGACGAAAAGAGCATTTCTTACAACGGCGAGAAGTACACAGAGTACGAGATCAGCCAGATGCAGCGGAAAGGCGAGCGGAAGGTCAGAGCACTAAAGCGGCGTGCGGCGGCATTGGACGAAGCGGCAAAGAACACCGATGATCCAGCGTTAAAACAGGGTTTGAACGATGATTTTGCAGCGGTTTCTGTGCGTTTGAAAGATGCGGAAAAAACGCTGAAAGACTTCTGCCGCCAGACCGGACGGCGGAACGATACGTTCCGGTCGCAAGTCAATGGGTTCGGACGGTCTACGGCTCAGAGGGCGGTGCAGGCTGCAAAACGAGTTCAGAATGGCAAAAAAGAATTGACTTCTGGCGGTGACGGTGGTATAATAAAAGAACAGGAACGAATGCAAAGTTCTTCGGATTATGCTGTTCCAAAAGATTTGGTAAAAAGCAGAGAGTTCAGGAGCAAGTTTGATTCCATGGATTCAGATAAAAAGTTACAGCGGCAGTATTATCAGGTTGCTAAGAAAATGTTGAACCATCGTTCAGGCACAAATGGTGAAGACTTGTATTTCTATAATACCAGAACAAAGAAATGGTATTCCTCAACAACAGGAACGCAAGCCGGAACGCCGGACTATACCGAAGAAATCCGCAGAGCGTTGCAAGAATCTGAAAAAGATGAAATCGTTTCGTTCCATAACCACCCACTTGGTATGCCGCCCAGTGCTGGTGATTTGAATGCCGCATTGAAAAACGGGTATCAAAAGGGCTATACAATTGGACATGACGGTACGGTATTTGAATATACAGCACCAATATTTATTATCGATGAAGCGGTGTATAATAAGAGAATCAGTCTACATGCCGAAAAAGGAGATAGCGAATTCCAAGCACAGGTAAACGCACTCCTAGATTTGCAAGAATTTTATAAATTCAAATTTAAGGAGATGAAATCAGATGGATGATGTTGATATCAAAGAAAAAGATGTTGATATGAATGAAATTAGACGAATATGCTCTGAGAACACTATCGAAGAACTAGAAGCAGAATTCGAGAAGTTCAAAAAGGAATTCGTAGAAAAGCACAAGAATGATGAAAGCACCTCAAAATAGCACGTTTTTTGAGATGCAAAACCAAATATAACAAAAAGCATCTCACCTGAGGTGCTTTTTTCTATGCCAGAAAGGAGAATCTATGAAAGAAATGACATTCGGCGGTGCATTGGAAGCACTGAAAGCCGGAAAGAAAGTTGCCAGAACCGGTTGGAACGGCAAAGGAATGTATTTGTACCTTGCTGACGGCAAATTACTGACGCAGGAAATCGGTGACGGAAGTTATCCGTTTACGGACAGCATTGTCATGAAAACCGCAGATAACCGATATTGCATTGGCTGGCTGGCTAGTCAGACCGATATGCTGGCGGAAGATTGGTGCATTGTCAAATAGACTACCAGCGTTTTTGCATAGCGAAAGCAGCATCTCGTAAGAGGTGCTTTTTTCTATGCCAGAAAGGAGCAGTTATGCTTACAATGATTGTTTTGTTAGTCCTCCTCTATGCCATGAACGGAAGTTTTGCCGTTCCCACGGTGTGCTTTGTGCTTTCGTGGATCGGCATTGGATTCGGAGCGTTTGACCTTATTTTGAAACTGTTTCTGAAAGCTTATGAGAAGCATCTCGACTGAGGTGCTTTTTTCATACATTTTATTTTTTTGAAAAGGAGTTATCCCTATGATCGATGAGAAATTTCTGAAAGGCATCGGCATCACCGACAAGGACACCGTGCAGAAGATCACGGAAGCCTATGCCGCAGACATCAAGGCGGAGCAGGACGCTGCCGCCGCCGTGCAGACGCAGCTGGACGAAGCCAGCAAGACCATTCAGTCCTACAAGGACATGGACATTGACGGCATCAAGGCGAGCGTGGCAGACTACAAGCAGAAGCTGGAGCAGTCCGAGGCAGACCGTGCCGCATTCGAGTACCGCACCAAGCTGTCCCAGTATGTCAAGGGATTGCAGCTGAAAAATGATGTGTACGAAAAGTACGTCACCGATCTGCTGACATCCAAGGAACTGAAATTTGACGGTGACAAGCTGATCGGGGCAGACGATGTGGTGCAGCAGTTCCGCACCGCCCATGCAGACGCATTCGCCCCGAACCCCGGCGAGCGTGCGGCTGTTCCCACGTCCGGCAATCTGCCCAGTGCCATGAACGGCGTGGAAGCTGCGTTTTATGGCATGAATCCGAGTTTGAAGAAGTCCTGACCCCTCAGTCAGTGCTACGCACTGCCAGCTCCCCTAAAGGGGAGCCTATAGAGAGGTGTTACCCCACCGTCTGCCCTACGGGCATCTACCTCAGCACAAGGCACGCCCTACGGGTGCCCTTTCAGGGGAGCCTATCAGGTAAGTTATTTTTATTTATGGAGGAAAAGTTATGGAACATATTGCACAGGAAAGATATTCGACACTGGTGGACGAGAAGCTGCGGTATACGCTGGTCACCAAGGACAACCTGATCTTTAACACTCGCTATGAGGGCAATCCCAAGGCAGGCAAGGTCAAGGTGCCGGTGCGTGATACCGAGGTAGAGGTCAAGCAGTATGACAAGCAGAATGGTGCTGCGATCTCTACCGGCTCTACCACCTACTTTGACATCAACATCGACATTGACGAGGCGGTCAACGAGATGATCGACGGCTATGACGCTGCCAGCGTTCCGGACGGCATCACCGCAGAGCGTCTGGACAGTGCCGGCTATTCTCTGGGGCTGTCCATGGACACCAAGTCTGTCCGTGCTCTGGAGGAGACCGCCGGCATCACTGTGGCAGCATCCAAGACTGCCTGCACCGACAGCACGGCATACAAGCAGGTACTGGCGGCAAAGCGTGTACAGTCCCGTATGGGTGTCCCCAATGACGGCAAACGCTGGCTGCTGGCATCTCCGGAGTTTATGGAGGTGCTGCTGACTGATGATCGTTTCGTCAAGCAGGGTGATCTGTCTCAGGAGCTGGTGCAGTCCGGCGTGGTGGGCAGAATCGCCGGCTACAATGTTTTCGAGTCCAACAACACCATGTTTGAGGACAGCAAGCTGGTATCCGGCAAGAAAACCACCACGGAATTCATCTGCGGTCACCCGAACTGGTGCCACCGTGTGCAGGAGTGGTCTGTTCCGGTCGCCGTCAAGAATCTGACCAACGAGTATATCGGTTCTTCTGCCGTACAGGGCAGAAAGGTCTACGGCATCGGTATTTCCAAGCCGCAGACGGTCTATGTCAAGAGAGTGGAGGCGTAAGGCATGGCATATGCTGATTTTCCATACTACCAGGATTTTTATCTTGGCAGTATGATCCGGGATCCGACCGCATTCGGTCGGGCGGCAGAACGGGCAAGCGAGTATCTGGACATGGTGACATTCGGGCGGCTGCTGGACGGCGTTCCTGCTCCGTGGGAAGACCGCATCCGGAAATGCTGCTGTGCACTGGCGGAGGCGATCGTCACCTATCAGGCATACGGCACAGGCGGTGCAGAGGGCAGCGGTCTGAAAACGGCGGAGACCATCGGAGCGTACAGTGTCAGCTACGCTACCCCGACAGAAAGCATCTCCGCCCTTCTAAACGGAGAAACATCCGGCTTGCAGGACTATCTCAAAAGTATCTGCATCCGGTATCTGGGTGGTTCGGGGCTGTTGTACAGAGGAGTGTGAATATGTTTACCAATAAAATCGGCTGCACGGTATTTGAGAGAACGGTGGGAAAAGACCGCATGGAGCAGTATGTGCGGCACTTCTTCCCTGCGATCTACTGGGAGGACATGAAGGGACAGAGCCAGAGCGGCACGTCTATGAAGCAGCAGGACAGCGTGCTGTGTATCATTCCGGCGGCATCGGTATCCGGCTATATCCCGAAACGGAGCGACCGGATCCTCTGCGGCAGATGCACCGCCGCAGAACCGCCGGAGGAATGCCGGACGGTCATGGAAGTGAAAGACTTTCGCTATGGCTCTGCCGGTGTGCAGCATCTGGAGGTGACGGCAGTATGATCATCAAGGTGGGTATCCATTTTAATACCAAGCAGCTTCACGCAAAATCGGCAGTCCTGAAACAGCAGGCACAGGAATTTGTGGGAAATGAACTGCTGCGGAAATGTGATCCCTATGTGCCGTTTGACACCGGAATGCTCCGGGATTCCGGCATTTCTCACAGCAAGCCGGAGGAAGGGTATCTGTTATGGAAAACACCCTATGCGGCGGTGCAGTGGTATGCCGGCGTATCCCGTGGGCTGCGTGGGAAAAAGTGGGCACTTCGGGCATGGGCAGACCACGGCAAGCTCATTCTGAAAAACGCCCGTATCCTTGCAAAGGGGTGATAGAATGGCGATCATTTCGGCGATACGGGAGTACATTGCCGGCTGTCCGCTGCTCCATGACGGGGCGATCTTAGGCGTAGGCCAGCTGGAGGCGGACACCATCGGCTATACTGTGGACACTACACCATGTGAACCAGTGGTGCAGAAGTACACGGACGGCAGCGACAAGCGGCAGTTTCTGTTCGTCTTTGCCAGCCGGGAGAAGTACGGGGAAAGGGTGCTGGAGAACATCGCCAATTCCGGTTTCTACGAGGACTTTGCGGACTGGATCGAGCGGAACAACTGGCAGGGTATCTTTCCGGAACTGGGCGACTATCGGACACCATACCGCATGGACATTGTTTCCAGCGGCTATGCCTATGACACCGGCGATGATACGGCTCGCTATCAGATCCAATTACGACTGATGTATTATCAGGACAGGAGGTATTTTACACATGGGTAAGAATTTGAAAAACGCAGACCTTGTACTGCGTACCGGCAAGGTGGCATTCTATCATGTGCCGGGACAGAGTGCCTATACACGCATGGAGGGCTTCACCAGCCTCTCCACGTCCAAGAATCCCACAGAGTATGAGCGGCAGTATGTGGACGAGGATTTCAAGCGGACGGATATTACCGGCTATAACACTGCCATTGCCTATGCACTGGATCGCTACAAAAAACATCCTGTGACAGATGACATTATCAACATTCACGAGAACGAGCTGCTGGGACAGGATGCGGTGCGTTCTATCATCAATGTGGATATGACCACAGCACAGCAAGGGGGCAGCGGCATCTGGGCGGCATCGGCAAAGATGCGTGACTATGCCGTCATTCCGGATGCAGACGGCGACACCACAGACTGCATGACCTATTCCGGCAACTTTAAGACAAGGGGCGAAATGGAGGATGTCACGGTGTACAGCACCGATGATTTTCAGACCATTACACTTTCTTCTCACACCAAGCCGGTACTGAAAACGCTGTCTGTTTCCTATGGCAGCGAGAATCTGCTGAAACCGACCTTCAAGCCGTCTGTTACAGAGTACACGGTCAGCAAGATCGGTTCTCTGAGTGTGTATGCAGCAGCGGAGAGTGACACATTTAGTATTACAGCTTCCTGCAACGGAAGTTCTTCGTCCATTACCAATTCTGGTGTGGCATTTACCGTCAAGGAAGGCGACTATATCTACATTACTGTTACAAACGGCACACTGGGCTCTAATACCTATGCCGTTAAGTGCAGTGCTTCGTAAATACCCCTCAGTCAGCCTACGGCTGCCAGCTTCCCTTTCAGGGGAGCCTATAATTGAATAATTCATCTTATGGAGGAATGAACGATGAAAGAAGATCTGACGATTTGGCATATCCACGGACTGGAGCTGCCGCTGGACATTGAGGAAGCGGACACCGTGGAAAAGTATGAGGCTGCTCTGGCACAGCTGGAGCAGGATGTGCCGGAGGACAAGTCTGCCGGTGCGGCAGCATACATCCGGGCATACTGCAAGGCGTTTCGTACCTTTTATGACACGCTCTTTGGCGAGGGTACGGCGGAGCAGATCTTTGCCGGCATCCCAGACCATGCACGGCGGTATACGGCAGTGTACGGAGAATTCCTGACCTTTGTGGCAAAGCAGGCGGCACAGTCCCAGGCGGAATCCATGCAGCTGAAAAAGAAGTATCTGCCCAAAGGCGGCAGACGATGAATCTGCTGTATGATGCCCTGCCGGACACGGTAACAGTAGACGGCAAGGCATACCGGATCTATACCGACTATCGGGACTGGCTGCGGTTTTATGATATGCAGGAGGACGATGGTCTTTCCAAACGGGAAAAGCTGCTGCTGATGCTGGAATGGTACATCGACAAGCCGCCGCTTTCCTGTCTGGAGGAGGCTCTGGAAGCTCTCATCGGGTTTGCGACACGCTCCGAGGAGCAGCCGGAACAGCGGCAGGAGCATTCCGGACGCAAAACCACAGACCGGGTGCTGTCATGGCAGTATGATGCAGCCTATGTGTATGCTGCGTTCCTGTCAGTCTATCACATGGACTTGCAGCAGGTGGAGCAGATGCACTGGCATCTGTTTCTGGGGCTGTTTGATGCCCTTCCGGACGAAACGCCAATTAAGCAGCGGATGGGATACCGCAGCGTGAATCTGGCGGAGATCAAGGACAAGAACGAACGGCTGCGGATCCGGAAGATTCAGGATCGCATCCGCATTCCGCAGCCGGAGCTGGACGGCTATCAATGCGGCGCGTTTTTTGGATAGAAGCGTATAAATAGCGGCACTTTTACGGTATGTGAGAGTGCCGTTTTTTCGGAGGTGGTGAAATAATATGGCAGATGAAAGCATCAGAGTCCCCATTGACGGTGATACCAGCGGTTTTGACCAAAAGGTTGAAGGCATGAAAGGGACGATCTCCGCAGCATCTGTGGCAATGGGCAATCTGCTCTCTGACATGGGAAAGAAAGCCCTGTCTGCATTTGGCGATATGATCTCCTCCGGGGACGAGTTCAACAAGGCGATCAATCAGATGTCCTCTTCGACTGGTGCGACCGGAGCGGAGCTGGAAGGGCTTCGGGATGTGGTCAAGGATGTGTACGGCAATAACTTCGGGGATTCCTATGAGGATGCCGCCAATGCCGTGGCAGAGGTCACAAAGCAGACCGGACTGATGGGCGAGGAATTGCAGTCTGCCACAGAGGGTGCTATGGCACTCAGCGACACGTTCGGCTATGAAGTCAACGAAAGCACCCGTGCTGCATCGGCACTCATGAACAACTTCGGGATCAGTGCCGAAGAAGCATACAATCTCATTGCCGCAGGAGCACAAAATGGTGCCGATCAGAACGGCGATCTGCTGGACACCCTCAATGAGTATTCCACACAGTATGCGGCACTGGGACTTTCCGCAGAGCAGTTTACCCAGAGTCTGATCTCCGGTGCAGAATCCGGAGCGTTCTCCATCGACAAGGTGGGCGATGCGGTCAAGGAATTCAATATCCGCTGCAAGGACGGCAGCGAGTCCACCGCAGAGGGATTCGCCATGATCGGCATGAATGCAGATGACATGGCACAGCGGTTTGCGGCTGGCGGCGATACGGCACAGGAAGCGTTTTTCCAGACTGTCCAGGCGTTGGACAGCATTGCCGATCCGGTGGCGAAAAACCAAGCTGCCATTGACCTGTTCGGCACACAGTTCGAGGACTTACAGGCGAACTTGCTACCTATGCTGGCAAACATGGAAGATGCGTCCGGTGTGGCGTATGATGCACTGGGACAGATCGACGAGGTCAAGTATGATGACATCGGCAGTGCGGTAGAGGGACTGAAACGGACTGTCAGCGGTTTCTCTCTGGATATGAAGTCCACGCTGTCTGCCGGAGCAGCAGATGCCATTTCCGGTATCATCAATGTGATGAACGGCGGAGATGCTGCCGGGATCTTTGACGGGCTATTTGAAAGCATCAACAGTGTGATCGACTCCATCGGCAGCAGATCCAGCGGCATGGTGGAAGCTGGTAAGAAGATACTGGGCGAATTTCTTTCCGGTATCCGGGAAAACCTGCCTGGCATTCTCAGTGCCGGAACAGAGATCCTAAACAGCATCGTCCAGGGCATTTCGGAAAATGCTTCGGCATTACTGGAAGCAGGACAGACACTTTTGAACGGCATTATTACAGCGATTCAACAGGCATTGCCGAATCTGCTGCCCATTGCGGTGCAGCTGATCACCACGCTGATCAACGGATTGTCCGAGGGATTGGTGGCACTGATGGAGTATGTGCCGCAGATCATTCTAGCCATTGTCAATGTGATCGTGGAGAATCTGCCCACGCTGATCGTGGCAGCTATCGAGATCCTGAACGCTCTGGTAGGCGGTCTGATAGACAATGTCAGCACGATTCTAACAGCGGTCATTATGATTATCATGACACTTGCAGATATGATAATCCAGAATCTCCCTCTCCTGATCGATGCCGCCATTCAGATCATTATGGCATTAGTCAATGGCATTCTGGACAATCTGCCGCAATTGATCGAAGCGGCAATTGATATGATATTTGCCATTGTCAACGGACTGATCGAACAATTGCCACAGCTGATCGATGCAGCCATTCAAATTGTCACAGCTCTGTTTCAAGGACTAATAGACAACTTGCCAATGATCATTGAAGCAGCAATCAAGCTGATGTATGGTCTGTCTTCCGGGTTGATCAAAGCAATTCCGGATCTTTTGAAAGCGATTCCCCAGATATGGGGAGCGATCTGGGATGCGATCACCGAAGTGGACTGGCTGGAACTGGGCGGCAACATCCTGAAAGGCATTGCCAACGGTCTGATCGAGGGTGTTTCTGCTATCTGGGATACGGTGCAGGACGTTGCCGGACAGATCTGGGACGGATTCAAGGACTTTTTCGGGATCAATTCCCCGTCTAAGCTGATGCGTGACACTGTGGGTAAATTTTTACTGCCCGGCGTTGCCATAGGCATGGAAGACACCACGGGCGACACTGCCGATGATCTGAACCGTTCGCTGGATGCCATGATGGACAAGGTGGACACCGACCGGCTGCAAATGCAGCTGGATTCTGCGGTACAGATGCAGGGATATTCCAGCATGGGAACTGCCGGAACGGCAGTACAGTACAATCCGCCGGAGAAGACAGCGGCGGAGGAATACCAGCAGCCGCAGCAGAACGGGGATATTATCATTCCGGTGAACATCGGCGGCACACAGCTGGAAACCGTTGTGGTCAAGGCGGCACAGATCGCCAATGCACGAAGCGGAGGGGAAACATTATGAGACTTGTGAATATTTGGGCGAAGTCGCCGAGCGGCACTTGGTCTTGTGCTGCCAATATGCGACAGCTGGTTAACGGAGATTCTACTGCGGAGCCTCTGGGAAAACGATTCCAAAGTGCTGCCGGAACACAGATCTATTATCCGGTTCTGGCGTTGGTGAAAACCATTCCACTGTCGTTTGAGGTGCACGGAGATACCGCCTTGTCCAAGCTGATGAGTGTGCTCAGATGTGGTGTACTGTATCTGGACGGTGCAGTTTATCCGGCACAAACAGGGGCAATTGTTCCATTTGACCAGCATCTGGGAGATTGTTTGATCCTGTCCGGAAACGTTTCTGTGACCACGATTTCTGTTAGTCGTGAGATCTATCGCGTATCTTTTTCGGCAATCCGGCAGCTTGGTCAGGAGGAATTTGGTGAAATTCCGTATTTTGCCCCGCTTTTCAGTAATTCCCAGATCTCTTTTTCCGGCGTGGAAATCGTACAGGACAGCAATGGCACTCCCTTTTCGCCGCTGGCATATTTGCAGTCCAGAAGCGGCAAACGTCTGGCAGACGGCTCTGTGCAACTGCCGGACTATACGACCGAAAGCACAGACGTAATCTATCTGCATTTCTATGTCGGTGCAAATTTGCTGCAAGCGGCTTCGCCAAAAATTTTGATATATGGTGTCAACGGGTATCCAAATGCGGAGAGAGATCTGACGGCGTATTTTCAAGATTCCAGCGGAAATTGGATCGGCAGCGTCATTGGGATCGGGATCACCGGAACAGTGACAAACGCCTATGTGCGGATGCAGTGCGGCGATATTGACCGCATTTATCGTCTGCGGATCGATGCACCGAATTTCCGGGAGGATGAGATATGATCATTGCAGAATCTATTCGGGTGGAGGTATACAAATACAACTATGCCGCACACGGCTATGATCTGGTTACCACACTGACGGAATCCAGTATCATTTCTGCCGGCGGCAAGCGGCAGTGCTGTGCAGACGGCACATTTGAGATCGGCGGCGTGTATGCTGCCACGTTTTCCATGCAGGCAAAGATTCCGGGAATGACCACATTTCAGGTGCGTGGGGCAAAATTACGGGTACGTTCCAAATACGGCACTGAATCCGCATGGCACAATATGGGCACATTCTGGGTCACGGATGCCACCCGTGTGGGCGAGATCTTTTCCGTCAACGCACAGGACTCTGTGGGGTGGCTGGATACGTCCAGCTATAACAGCACATCGGAATCTGCCGTCAAAGCTGTCGGAAAGGTGCTTGCAGACAAGTGGCAAAACATCGGAATCGGAATCGACCAGTGGGACGAAAACGGAACTGAATACGGCGGCTGGCTGCAATATCTGACGGACTGCACCAATACCTTTATCCAGTCCCAGACCGGCGTAAAAGAGATGCTGCACTGGAAAGCGTATGACAAGGCAAGACGGGAAACTTATGGCAGGTACTGCAACGACAGGATCTATGCAAAGGTCAACGGGAAATGGTCACAAACCATATATCCGGCAAAGTTTTATCTGAGTGCGGAAAACAGCAACAGCGACTCTGACTGCCCACGGGATTTTTACCGCTATCTGGCAGAACTGGCTTTTGGGTTTGTGTATGCCAGACCGGAGGACGGAGCTTTGGAACTGGGACAGTTCGGGAACGGTTATCACGGAAGTGTCAGCATCGGCATGTCAGAAATAGAATACGATTCCTGTGAGATGGCAGATTATGAGATCCATATGCTGCGTACAGATGCCCGTGTGGAACTGGAAGATGAAAAATCTGCATGGGCATGGGTAAGACATAGTTCTCCGGATTACAGCACCAGTTCTTTTCAGCGATTTCTGATCGAATCCAATCCGTTTCTGGATGGTTTTGCAAAGGATTTTGTATTCAGCAGCGGCTATGGACTGAATACCATTCCTCATTCTATGTGGCTTGCAAGATATTCTTCCGACACCGGGAATCAGTATGCAGTGCGTCCGTTTTCCTGCACCGTACACAGTACAAAACGGTTTCAGCTGGGACAGAAAATCAAGCTCTCCTATCGGGATTTTCATGAAACCACTGCCAAGAGCTATGACAGCATTATCACTGCCATTGAATGGACATTTCGGGGCGGTACAAAGCTTTCCTGCGGCGGCGAGGACAGCCGCGTGATGGCGGACTGCATCCGTTCCTCCAAGGGCGACAAAGTCCGCAAAGAGGCACGGAACCGGTGCAGAGCGTTGGAAAAACGAGTTCAGAAACTGGGAGGGTAAGACATGATATTGCAGGCAAACAAGAAATTCATTGACACCAGCCATGTGGCACATCTGCTGACTGCCGGAGAAAAGTATGCGGACAAGCTTGTCTTTTCCGTAGAGCGATTTTATCAGGAAACCGATCTGTCCGGCTGTCTGTTTGTGATGCGTGGTGTCAACAGTGCCGGAAATCTGGCACTGGAAACGCTTTCGCAGGAAGTCATGGAAACAGAGATCCGGCTGACATGGAACGTGTCTTCGGCGTTTACTGCGGTTTCCGGTATGCTGGCGTTGGAGATCGTCTGCTATGACAACAGCGACCGCATTCTGAAATACACGGTCACGCCCATGCAGGTGAAAGCCTCTGTGCTGGAGGAATACAGCGGCGGTGTGGACGCTATCGAGGAAGCACTGAAAGAAATGGAACGGATCCTGACGGAAACCAGAACAATTTCGGTACAGCTGCCGCAGATCCGCAACGGCACATGGTGGCTGTATGATACCGACAGCGGAGCGTATACAGACAGTGGTCTGCCGGCTCGTGGTGAAAAAGGCGAACCGGGAGAAAAAGGCGATCTGGGCGAGCAGGGCGTTCCCGGTGAAAAGGGAGAAACCGGAGAAAAGGGTGAGCCGGGTGCAAAGGGCGATCCCGGCGAAAAAGGCGAACCCGGTGCACCCGGAAAAGACGGTGCAGACGGAAAATCCGCCTATCTCCTTGCAGCAGAGCATGGCTACAGCGGTTCTGAATCCGAGTGGCTGGCATCTTTGAAAGGCGAAAAGGGAGATGCCGGACAACCGGGGGAACGTGGAGAAAAAGGGGATCCGGGAGAGCAGGGCATTCCCGGTGAAAAAGGCGACACCGGTGCAGACGGGAAAGACGGTTTTTCCCCCATTGCTGCTGTGGCGAAAGACGGCAGCACGGTGACCATCACCATCACAGATGTCAACGGTACAACCACAGTAACGCTGACAGAGGGTGCGGCAGTAGACCTCACCCCATACGCAAAGACGGTCTATGTGGACGGAAAGGTGCAGGAGCTGTCCGACAGCCTGACGTATACCTTGCAGGAGCATACGCTGTCCATCACGCATCTGGAGGAATCCGCACACACCCACGACAATCTGGACGTACTGAATAAGATCAGCGGAACAGAGTGGACACAGCTGGTTTCCATCAAGCATTACCACAACAACATAGAAACGCTGAACAGCATTAGTCCGGCGGACTATGAGAATCTGAGTAGCAAGTTTCCGGCGAGAATCACGGCGTTAGAGGATTCTTTGGGCGACATTGCAACTGCTCTGGCGGACATTGTGGAGGTGACGGCGTAAATGGCGACAATTGCACAGTACATTGCAGAGATCAACCACCAGCGTGACCTGCTGGCAGGGCATCTGGTTGCCCGTGGCATTATCGCAACGGCAGACGAAAAGCTGAATCTGCTGGTACACAAGGTTTCCCTGCTGCCCTCTGGCTCGACCGAAAAAACAGTGATTTTTGATGCAGACCACCGGGACGGAATCTTTCTTTCCCACAATAACACCTTGTACAGTCTTTCTGCGTTTACGGCGGTATATCCGGACTTTTGCAGCAGCAAAAATGAGTATGCCCTGAACTATTCCACCTCTATTTTTGGATGGGATTATTCCTGCTACACCTGTTCGACTGTGCCGCTGACGCTCTCTGCGGCAACACAGATCGCCATGCGGTTTCTGGCAAGCAGCACAGAAACCGGCATCATGCGGCTGGTACAGTCGGACAGCGGCACAGCAGAGGACATTCTCAGCAAGGCACAGACAGAGGGCAGCCATATTGACCTGTCCTTGCAGTGGCTGTACAGCACGGATTATATCACCACGCTGACCCCCTGCGAAGGTGTCACCACAGGCACATACTATCTGGCATGGGTCGGACGGAGCAACAACAGCCGTCCGCTGATCCGGTCGATTACAGCGATTTAAGGAGGTTATTTTATGAATCTGATCGAGGCAGTTGAGCAGCTGAAAAGCGGCAAGGCGATCCGGCGGAGCAGCTGGGGGGATGCGGCGATTCAGGCGGCACAGCTGGAAAACGGACAGTATCAAATCTTTGCTTCTGGGAATCTCACGCCGGAAATGCTGGTTTTGCTTTCCGGCGACTATGAAGCAACAACAGGAACGGAGGAAACATGATGGAAGTTTTGGGTATTACAGCAGTAGCAGCAATCACGATCATCTGCTATCTGGCGGCGGAGATCGTGAAGGTCACTTCTCTGGACAACAAATGGATTCCGGTCATCTGCGGTATTTCCGGCGGCATTCTGGGAATTGCAGCGTTGTTCTGGATGCCGGATTTTCCGGTGCAGGATGTGCTGTCTGCGGCAGCAGTCGGCATTGTGTCCGGACTGGCAGCAACGGGAGCAAATCAGATTTTCAAGCAGTTCAGGAGCTGATGAAATGGCAAAATATGCGTATGAAGATAATCCGCAGCTTTCGCCTCATTTTTGTGCCAGAGAATTCCGCTGCAAATGCAGTTCTCCGCACACGTTTCAGGTGTCGGAACAGCTGATTTCGATGCTGGAACGGCTGTATATGGCGTTGGACTGCGGCAAGATCATCGTCAGCAGCGGCTACCGCTGTGCAGCACATGACAAGGCAGTTGGTGGAAACGGAGCAGGGCAGCATACCAAAGGCACGGCGGCGGACGTGGTGTGCTACGACAAGTCGGGCAACATAATTTCAGCAAAGACGGTGTGCTGTAAGGCTCAGGATCTGGGCTTCGGCGGCATTGCCAATATCACCGGTGCTTATACTTCGGTGCATCTGGATGTACGCACCGGCAGCCGATATTATGGTGATGAAACCAAAGGCACAAACACAGTGACAAACAATTTCTACAGCTATTTCGGCATTGCAAAAGCACAGCCGCAACCATCTGAAATTGTGGCAAAAGGGATTGATGTTTCCAAGCATCAAGGCGTGATCAACTGGGAAAAAGTCAAGGCATCCGGGCAGGTGGATTTTGCGATTTTACGGGCTGGTTTTGGGAAAGAATCCAGCCAGATCGATGTGCAGTTTGAACGGAATTACAGCGAGTGCAAACGGCTTGGAATTCCCTGCGGTGCGTACTGGTACAGCTACGCCAAAACTGCCGCAGAAGCGTGGCAGGAGGCTGCTGTGTGCCTGTCTGCTCTGGCTGGAAAGCAGTTCGAGTATCCAATCGCATTTGACATCGAAGAACAGGCAAGTTTGCAAAATGCAGATGCCCTGTGTCAGGCGTTTTGCAGTGCGTTGGAATCTGCCGGGTATTATGCGGCAATTTATACGTTCAAGTCGGCTCTGGAAAGCTGTATCGGGGACGATATAAAAAGCCGGTATGACGTGTTTCTGTCTCATGTGGATGTGAGCAGATCGTCCTATGCCGGGAATTATGGGCTGTGGCAGTACAGCTGGAAAGGCAGCGTTTCCGGCATTGTCGGCGAGGTGGATCTGGACTATGCGTATCAGGATTATCCGGCGATCATCAAGGCTGCCGGGCTGAATGGATTTGCAAAAAATGCAACAACTACCACAGACAAGCCGAATGAGGACACAGAAAAAGACACCAACAATAATGACACACTCAAACAGATCTTGCGGCACGTTGCCAGTATTGACGAGAAATTGAACGGATAAAACAGCGGTAAAACGCCGTTTATAGGTAGTAAAAAACGCTCTTGAACGTGGTGTTCAGGAGCGTTTTTTTCGTTTTGCGTGTCAGTTTTTTGCGTTTTGCGTGGCAGGCTACAATAAAATGACTACTTGTAAGAAGAAAGATGTTCTCGCTCTGAATTTTGAAGATTACAAGAAAAATAGGGGTATTTTGCTTGAGGGCTACAAAATGGCTCGAAAGTTCCTGTTCCAGCAATATGTGTTCAGAAAGCGTGATCTGCCTTACACAACTCAACTGATTCCGCTATCAGCGATCTGTGCTGTGATCGGTACAGTTACATTCAATCTTCCAAGCACTCAAAAGATACTGGCAAAATGGTTTTGGTGCGGTATCATGGGCGAAATGTATGGCGGTGCGAATGAGACCAGATATGCAACAGATATTGAAGATGTTGTGGCAGAGATTCAAGGGAAAGATAGCCAGAACAAAACGATCAACGCTGCTTATTTCTCCGCAACTCGTTTACTGTCACTTCAAACAAGAAATAGTGCCGCATATAAAGGCATTATGGCGCTCGTATATAGAGAACAATGCCGTGACTTTATGCAGGGCATAACAATGGATATTGTCAAGAGTATGGACGAATCGCCGGATATTCATCACATTTTCCCTGAAGCATATTGCAAGAAAATGGGGCTTGACAAGACTAAATGGAACTCGATCGTCAACAAAACTCCGCTGCTTCCTGCGTCCAACAGACAGATCGGCGGTGATGCTCCAAGTGTTTACAGCGGAAATATAATGAAAAAAGCGGAGATCGACGAAGTTGAACTTCGTTTCCGAATCGAGTCCCACCTCGTCAACTACGATTACCTTATCGCAGATGACTTTGATCACTATTTCATAGCAAGGGCTAAAGCTATCCTTAAAGTCATTGAAGCAGCAATGGGTAAGACAATAGCCGATAAGGGTTCTGAGCAGACGATCAAGGAGTATGGTTGCAGCTTAGAAGATAATGCAAACTGAAAGCGGTGAGGTCATGCGAAATAATGCCCACATTCTCTCTGCTGTTTCGTTTCATTTCTCCTGCGGTGGTTTCTTTGGCGGTTACGGCAATGTGACGGTCTGATGTAGTATAATAAAACTTGACACCCTAACCTCAAAGGAATAAAATGGGAAAAGGAAGAAATGGAGGAAAAAGAGATGTCAGAAAATAAACAATATGAAAATGAGTACAAAGTGCAGGCAGTAAAGCTTGCAAAAAAGATAGGTGTGGTAAAAGCAGCGAATGAACTTCAAATTCCTGTAAATACGCTGTATGGCTGGATCAGAAAAGCAAGGATAGGAAGCCTTGATATTGGCTGTGGAGAACGCAGTCCGGAAGAATCTCTGAATATCGCAGAAGAAAACCAGCAGCTGAGGAAGCGGATCAAAGCATTGGAAAAGGAAAACAAACGCTTAAGCGAAATGAATGAGTTTTTGGAGGATGCAGCGGCTTTTTTTGCCGTCAGCCGTCAGAAATCGGGAAAGAACAAAGGCTGATGTATATTGCAATCCGGACAGATGACGGCAGAAACATCGGAAAGATCAGTTTTTACTGCAACACGCTGCAAGTCGGCAGACAGGCGTTTTACGACTATCTGAAACGCAAAAAGAAGCCGTGGAAGTATCAGCCGTTGGCAGATGCGATACTGAAGATCCATGCCACGGACGAAGAAAACGCAGATTACGGCAGAATCCGCATGTTTCAGGCACTTCAGTATCAAAAAGAAATCGGCGAGCTTGGGAAGGTCACCATTCCCAGTGAGGGAACAGTTCGCAAGATCATGGAGCAGATGTGCCTGATCCATAAACCGAAGCGAAAGCCCAACGGAATCACCAAAGCAGACCGGGAAGCCCGTAAATCAGACGACCTTCTGAAACGTGATTTCACAGCAGATGCACCTTTGAAAAAATGCGTTACAGACATTACTGAAATCAAGGCAAAAGACGGAAAGCTGTATGTTTCGGCGATTTTTG
>OMNT01000490.1_pt1 | contig 42297 bp, 39 predicted proteins | sample 1672551 | NCBI WGS metagenome assembly OMNT01 (sample SAMEA3136698, study PRJEB25190) | human gut metagenome | reverse complement strand
TTGACAGGTAAAAGTTCGTTGACTTTTTCGATTGAAAAATGTCATTTCATAACAGCTATTTAGGAGCTGCTGCGGTATAATGTACCTGTCAGCAGCTCTTTTCTGTGAGGAAGGAGCTACAAAATGAACGCAATCTACGCAAGACAATCCGTTGACAGAGCCGATAGCATTTCTATCGAAAGCCAGATCGAGTTCTGCCAGTACGAAATGAGAGGTGAACAGTATAAGGTTTATACCGACAGGGGTTACAGCGGTAAAAATACAGACCGTCCCGCCTTTGCTGAAATGATGAACGACATCGAAAGCGGAGTGATCGGTAAGGTCGTTGTTTACAAACTGGACCGCATCAGCCGTTCTATCCTCGACTTCTCTAATATGATGGAGAAATTCGGAAAGCACAGGGTCGAGTTCGTATCCACGACAGAAAAATTCGACACTTCCTCGCCCATGGGACGCGCCATGCTCAACATCTGCATTGTATTCGCGCAGTTGGAACGGGAAACTATTCAAAAGCGCGTGGCGGATGCCTACTACTCCCGCAGTCAAAAGAGCTTCTATATGGGCGGCAGAGTTCCGTATGGATTCCGGCTGATTCCGACGACCATTGATGGTGTCAAGACTTCCATGTATGAGATCAACACGGAAGAAGCTGAACAGGTGCGGCTGATCTATGAGCTCTACTCCAAGCCGGAATGCTCCTACGGTGACATTATCCGCTACTTTCAAGCCCACGGCATTCTCAAAAACGGAAAGCCGTGGGGACGCACACGACTTGCGGATGTTCTCAGGAATCCCATCTATGTCCGCGCGGATCTATCCGTCTATGAGTTCTATCGTGACCAAGGCGCGATCATGGCAAACGATCCGAGTGACTTTATCGGCACGAACGGATGCTACTACTACAAGGGACAGGACTCCGTAGGACGCAAGCAAATGAATTTAGAAGGCAACCATTTGGTGCTGGCTCCACACGAGGGCATCATTCCCTCCGACCTATGGCTAAAATGCCGTGCAAAGTGTCTGGAAGCGCAGCAGATCAAGCCATATCAGAAAGCCAAGAACACATGGCTGGCGGGAAAGATCAAATGCGGCATCTGCGGGTACGCTTTGGTGGATAAGCACTACTCGACCACACGCTCCCGCTACCTCCTCTGTTCGAACAAAATGAACTCCAAAGCCTGCGAGGGGCCCGGAACGATTTATACCGACGAGTTTGAACAAATCATCTACAATGAAATGCGCAAAAAGATGGCTCAGTTCAAAACGCTCAGAAGGTGTAAAGGAAATTACATTAACCCCGAGCTAACGGTGTTGAATGTTCAACTTACGCAAGTTGAGACTGAGATTGGCTCTCTGATGGATCGCCTGTCGGCTGCGGACGATACCCTGTTTCGTTACATCAGTGGGCGCGTCAAAGAACTGGATGGGAAAAAGCAAGAGCTGATGAAGCGTATCTCTGAATTGAAGCTGCACAAGGAAGCGGACTGTACGGAGATCTATAATCACCTGACTATGTGGGACGAGTTGAGCTTCGATGATAAGCGACAGACGGTAGACCAGCTCATCCGCGTCATCTATGCGACCAGCGATTCCATCAAGATCGAATGGCGCATTTAAGCAAGTACAGTTACTCCATCTTGTACGCTTCGGCGAAGGGCTGCGGCTGGCTAAGGAGAAGATGGATCAGAAGAACCTGTATTTCGTAAACCCTTCGTTTGACCAGTAATCCCCTGCGAAAAGGCACCAAAATCAGAACACCCCCTGCCGGGCGGCTCAGTGTGCTGCCCGGCAGGGGGTGCTTTCTATTGTTCATTATTCCGTCATGGGAATGTTATTCTGGCCCAACAGCTTTTCAAAGCGGCGCAGCTGCAGAGGCGTCATCCGGTCCCGGTACTGCATAAACAGCTTTTTTACCTGGCGGGTGTCCCCCTTCCCCAGATAACGATTCATGGTGCGCTCCAGGCTCTCGCTTGCAGCGGAACTCAGGGACGTCTTTTTCCCGCCGATCCTGGCCGAAGAACGGGAGCTGCCGCCGCCTTTTCCTGTGCCGGAGCTCTCCAGCTTCTGCTGCGCCAGAGCGGCGTCCTGCTCCTGCTTCGCCCGGCTGGCGTAATATTTCATCAAGGCCAGATAGTTGCTGTAGTCCTGCTTTTCCAGGGATTCATAGCGGTCCCGGGCCTGGCGGGAGGCGTTCTGCCAATCCTCCACCTGGTCCCGCCACTGGTCATAGGCGGATGCGTCCTGTCCCTGCAGCAGCTTGTACTGGTCCAGCAGTGCCTGTCCCTGACTCTCGTACCGGTCCCAGGCGTTCTGCTGCAATTGCGGCACCAGTGCCGCCAGCTCCTGCATATAGCGGCCATACTCCTGCTGGCCGGCCTGCTGGGCATATGTGGAGTCATACCCGCCGGTCAGGCCGGCCGCCTGCCCCAGGGCATCCTCCATGGCCGTCTGTCCCTGACGCTGGTACAGCCGGGCGTAGCGCTGGAACGTGTCATCCCGGCTGGGGTCATAAGCAAAGGGCCCGCGCCCCTCCATCTGCCGCAGCAGTTCCTCCATGCGTTCCGTATAGGGGGAGGTATAATCTCCGGGACGGTTGGCCGCCAGCTCCTCCCAGCTGCGCTTTGCGTCCTGGGTCTCCCGGGATGGCGTATACCCCTTCTCCAGGTCTGCCAGACGATCCTGTGCCGATTGAACGCCCAGGCTGGCCCAGGTCTTGCTGCCCGCCACGCCGTCCGGGGTCATGCCCACCCGGCGCTGATAGTCCATCAGGGCTGCCAGCGTCTTTTTCCCGAATCCGCCGTCCACGTCCAGGGAATAGCCCTCCCGATTCAGAGCCTGCTGCAAGCGGCGAACCTCCTGTCCGGAGGAACCGTACCGTATCGTTGGATAGCTTGATGCCATATCGTTCATCCTTTCTTCTCACGCCGTTCTGCGCCAGATGTTCACGGCCAGATACGGCGGCATATTGCTGTGGGGCTGTCCTCCGCCGGTCCTGCCGTCCTTTTCACCGGTATAGGCATTGACCGTGCCGCCCGGGTTCACCAGCCGGATAGCTCCGGTGCCGGTGGTGCTGCTTTGGCCGGTATAGGTATACCCATGTCCGTGGCTGGGAAGCTCCTGCACCGTCAGCGTGTGCTCCGCCTGGCCGCCGGTACTGCCCAGGGAATAGGTATCCCCCGCCGCCAGCAGAAACCGGTCCTTCACCTGTTCCCAGGTGCCGCCGAACAGCGTCTCCGGACTTATCTCCGATGCGGACAGATATATGCTGCCTACCGGCCACACGGCATCCAGCAGACGCTTGCCCCGGAACCATACGTCCCAGTCCGGCGCGATATCAACGGCCTTGTCGTGCTCGGCGTACTTGCCCACGCCCACGGCCGTGCCGCCCTGGGCCAGATGTACCGCCACCGCCGCCGTGGGGATGGCGTATTCCACCGCCCGCACGGACCCCAGCGCATCCACCGCCGACAGCTCCAGCTCATAGGATGCGGTTTTCAATACACCCTCAATGATCTGCTCCTGCCCGTTTTCCAGAGCGGTATAGCCGCTATAGCTGCCGCCTACCGGCCGTAGCCGGTATCGCACCGTTACGGTGTTGTGCCCGCCTACCGGTGAGCATGCGCCGGTACACAGCACCTTCACGCAGTCGCCGTCGTCCCGCAGGGTTCCGTCTGCCCCGCACCGGCCCAAGAGCCTGGCTGTCAACGTGGGGTTGGCATATGGCAGCACCTCCACGGCGCCGCCTTGCGCCGTCGCCCACCGTCCCCGGGAGTCGGTCACCCGTGCCTCCGGGATCAGCGTCCCCGCCTGCTGGATCATGCCGGTCTGGCCGGTAAGGCCCTCTGCTGTCTGCCCGGCAAACTGCACCCGACAGGAACGGATGCTGCTGCCCCGGGCTCCCGCCGCCGTCACCTGATAGGCCAGGCGGCTGTATCCCCGGACGCACACACCCCACCCGGCAATGACGGCGTTGTCATTCACCACCTGGGCCGCCAGACTGGCGGTGGGCTTCACCTCTTCCGGCACATACAGCTTTATCGGGCAGGAGCTGGTCCCCACCACGCTGCTGCCGGAATAGGTGGTGGCCGTCAACACACAGTCCCCGGCCACCGCATCGGTGATTTCCTCCGCCAAGGACAGGGGCGGCGTCCATGTCACCCTTGTCTCCCCGGTTTTCCCGCACACCGCGCCATGGGCGCTGCCTATCTGATAGTTGATCTTGTGAGTAAAACCCGCATCCGCCCGCTGCACGGTAATGCTTCCCGTCTGCCCCAGGGTCATGGCCCCGGCCTGGAGGCCGGATGCCCGTGGGATCACCGGCAGCGCCACGGTTTGGGCTACCGACAGCGACGCCGGTGTCCATTGGGAGGTAAAGCCGCTGTACCACGCTGCGGACAAGGCCGCGCTGCCGCTGCCGTCGGAGCGGTGATTCACTGTCACCGAGCCGCTGCCCAGCTTATACCATCCCTTGCTCTCATACCGATACGGCTGATACACGGTTTTCCCCTGCAAAACATACCGGCAGCTGTTGGCCGCCTGGTTGTACGACTCCCCGGTCCCATCGTAGATGTACAGCGTCAGCGCCAGTGCAGACCGGTTATTGGCCGCATCCTGGCTGACGGTATAGTCCAGCCGCAGCTGCCACCCGGTGGCCGATACCGGCCCGTAAATGCTCGCCATCTTACCCTCCGATCCACCGGAAGGCCAGTCCCGAGGCGGTGGTGATCTGCCACTGGCCCAGGGTCACGCCCTCCAGTACCGTGATGTTGGTGATGTACAGCCGGTTGTTGGACACATACGCCACCTCGTTGGCATCCTGCCAGAAGGACAGACGCTGGGCGGTGAAGGTGGCCCGGAAGTTGTTCTGGTCCACCACCGTTTCCCCGTCCACGTCCGTCACCGTCAGCCCCTGGCCAACGGCCACGCCGTAAATGGGAATGGAGCCGTTATAGCCCACGATGCCGGTGCGGATATAGCCCTCCGTCTCCGTCTTATACTGTCCAAAGGCGGCGCTGACGGCGTCGGTGTTGGCCTGCAGATCCGAGCAGAAGCTGTAATACTGGGTCAGCGCCTCCGGATTTGCCTCCAGATACGCGCTCAGCCGCTCCACATACGTTCCGAAATCCGACACCGCCACATATTCGCCCTCCAGCCGGGCAGACAGCTGCTCCATCTGCCGCTTCACCAGCCGGGCAGTTTTGACGATCAGGGATTTCAGCTCCTGATAGCCCGTGCTCTCCTTCCGGCCCGTCCCCTGATGAGTCGACGTTCCGCCGCCGGACGCCGCCCCGGTGCCGCCGGATTCCAGCTGCCCCAGGGCAAGATTCAGCTGCTGTGCCATCTGGAACAGATACGCATATTGGGCCACGGCCATCTGCTGGGGACTGCCGTTGGGCGCGGGAGGCATAGAAAGCGTCACGGCCCGTCACTTCCCTTCTCATACACCGCCGACAGGCTGTAGATCCGGCAGCCCCCCTGACCGGTAAGCCGCAGCCGCAGCTGACGGCACCTCCTGGGCCGTATATGCAGGGTACACGCCTGCACCCGCCCCGCGCCCTCCAGGCTTCCGGCAGGCCGCCAGCTGCCGCCCTCGTCATAGCTGAGCCAGGCCCGGACGGTGCTGCCTGCCTCCGGCAGAAGCCGCAGCGACAGCCGCACCAGATACCGGCTTTCCGCCGCGTCCAGCCCCATCTCTCCGGTCTCCGCCATCCATTGCACGGGACCTTCACGGATCTCCCCTGCGCCCTTCATAGCCAGCAGCTGCCCCGCCGCCGTCAGGCAGTACAGGTCGCCGCCCCAGGGCGCAAAGCCCACAGCCTCCACGCCGTCCTCCCGATACCAAAGACCCTGCCGGGTGTCCAGCACCAGCAGGTGCCACGCGCCGTTTTCATCGGCAGCTGAGAGATAATAGGACCCGTCCAGAGCCCCCGCCACGGCGTTGTGATACCGCATCTCTCCCAGCGCCTGAGATACATGCACCGGCATGCTGCCGTCAAACACGCACACGCCGCCCTGGCTGTGGTAATACAGCTTTCCGTCCACCACCCGCAGGCTGCCGCTGCTGCCGGACTTCACCCCGGCGCACTGCACCGTCACGATCTGATGGGCGCCGCTGGCGCTGGGATACACCCGTTCCACGCAGTTTTCCTTGAAAAACAACGGATTCCCCAGATAATCCGCCGCTCCGGTGAAGGCCCCGTCGGAGCCGCGGGATGCGGCATAGCTGTCGGTAGACAGTCCCGCATAGCAGTTCCAGTTTTTGAAGTCCCCCAGCTTGCTGGCATAGATGGCATTCACCGCCTGCCCGTTTACGATACCGTATTTGCACCCCCACAGCCGGTTGCCGCTCTCCACTACATAATCCATATCCGGCACGGACCGTTCCACCGTCACCGGATCCGACTGGGACGACAGACTCCGGGGCAGAGCCGTCACCACCACATAATCGTCCTCCACAGACCGCAGCGGAAAGCTGCCGTTGAGAGCCGTCTCCCGGCACCCGCTGACGGCGATGCCGTCTCCGGCGGTAAAGCCAATGCCGATGCCCACCGCATTCATGCGCACGCACACATCGTCCACCGCCGTCCAGCCGTCCTCGCCGTACTGCCGCAGGGCAGTCTCATCGCCGCCGGTATCCAGCCACAGGCTGCCGGCCTCCGGCTCCTCCGGGGCCTCGTCCGCCGCCAGATACCCGCTGTATACCGTGCCGTCGGGCCGGCACAGGGCGAAGGATACCTCCCCTTCCGTGACACGCTTATTTTCCAGACTGCCGAAATCCGTCAGGTCCTTGGTATTGATGTATGCCTTATCCGGCCAGATCAGCAGCCATGCGCCCATGCTGATCAGCTGCTTCCTCCCCTCCGACAGCACCAGCCCCGTGGCGCTGCCGTTTATATACAGGGTATGTCCGTCTACCCAGATAAGGCCCTCCTTGACGGTAAGTCCGCCGGGACTGACGGCGCTTCCGGCCACGCCCCGCGGGCGGCGCACCGTCAGGGTGGGATACCCGTCGGCGCACAGGTTCTCCATCTCCCGGAAGCTGCCCTCCTGCCCCCGGGGCCGTCGGTCCAGTCCCAGAAACCGGCTCACCGTCACCCGGCTCTGCCGTGGGGTGCTCATCTGCGGAAAATACATGCTCCTCCCTCCTTCAGCACAGGCGCAGGGCCTGGACCTGCCGCCGGGGCAGATGCTCCCTGCACCAATAGTCCCGCAGGGTCATCAGCCCGTTGTTCCACAGAGCCATGGCGTTGTTATACCGCTCCAGCTCCCCGTTGGCATAGTGGATCTGGGCCTCCACATAGTGGCGGTACAGCCCGTCATAGGGCGCCGGCGCCAGCAGCTCCGCCGCGTCTGTCAGCTCCCCGGGCAGCACCGCACCCTGGCCGCCCTCATGAACCCGGACTACCTCCTCCAGCACGAAACCCTCCGCCTGCCGCAGCCACCGGCGCTTCTGCTCTCCCGGATAGCTGTTGGGCAGCAGGTCATCCACCTGGGCCAGCACCTGCCCCGCTGTCATCTGCCCCATTACCGTGCCTCCTCTCTCAGTTGGCCATGCGGTCTACATAGCGCCGGGCGTCGTCGGCCATCATCTGTGCGTTTTCCAGCACCTCCGCCACAAAGTCGGGCACCTGTACCTCCACGCCCTTCATGATTTTCCAGCTGCGTCCGTTGACGGACACGATCTGGAAGTTTTCCTCGTTCTTTCTGCCCCGATGCAGCAAAACGGTCTTTTTCACAAAATCGCTCCTTTCCTCTCCAGGGGGCGGGCAAAGGCCCGCCCCCATTTCTGTCAGTTGGCCTTGTCCTCGCCGGAATAGGAGGAGCCGCACTCCACCCGCACCATGTATTCATCGTACAGGATCGCGGCGGCATGAATGCCCTTCCAGCCCACGCTGGATCGCTGGTCCAGGGGGTCAGCGGTGCCGGAGGAGCCACGGGGCTTCACGATAACCTCGGTGCCCTCGCTGAGGTCCACCACGCCGTATGCACCCTTGCCCAGGAACAGGCAGCTGTATACGGCGCAGCCCTGACTGCCGCCTTCTCCGGGATAGATCACGGTGTCATCGGCAGCCGTTACGCCGGTGTCCAGCGTCATCTGGCTGGCGGTATTGCTCAGCACCTTGCACCGCTTGCCGCCCAGCAGCACATAGCGGCCCTTCAGGGCATTGGCGGCCACAGTACCGCCATCGAAGGTCACAGCGGAGGCGTTATCCACCTTACCGTTGACGGTCAGGGTGCGGCTGTTCCGGGCCAGGTCCTGGCCCCGGAAGATCTTGGCCTCCGTGGTCTCCACAAAGCGCACGCCGTGGAGCTCACCGATCTCGCCGGAAAACAGCTCCGTGGCGGCGGCGTACTGATGGGCGGCCACCCAAGCGGGGTCCTGGCGCAGATCAAAGGCCACACTGGGATGAATGATACACACATACTTCCCTTCGAAGGTAGGCGCGTTCATCTTCTTCAGCTGGGTAGCAGCCTTGGCCACCAGCTCGCTGGTGAGCTTGCACTTGTCCGTCAGGTCATAGCGGTGCAGCACATCGGTCTGGCTGCCGCCCTCCCCCTGCACCGGGGCGTAGATCACCTGGCTGCCCTGCTGGATCTCATTGCGGGTCACGGTGTCCAGGGTCAGGCCCATGTTGCTGCCGTGGCGGTCTGTGATCTCCAGCACCACGTCGTCAATGGCGGTCAGGTCCAGCATATCGGACACGGTGGTGTAGTCACCGTACTGGGCCAGCTCCTTGGTGATGTAGCTGACGGAGATGCCGCTGCCATCGGGAGTCACGCCCTCGGTCAGCGGCGTCAGTGCCTTGTCAAAGGAGCCGAATTTGCGCCACTCCACGGTTTTGCCGCCGCCGGCAGGCAGAGGCTTGGTGGCGGCGAACTGGTTGTGTACCAGCTGAGGCTTGGCGTTTTCCAGCAGCTCCATGCCATAATAGGTTTTCATCTCCGCGCTGAGGCCGCCGTGACCGGTGGTCTGGGTATTGGCCTCGCCTGCAAACAGCTGCAGGTCATACAGTTTGTTCATCATAAGCATTCCCCTTTCTTCATCCAAATACTTCCATTTTCTGGAAGGACTCAAAAGCTGATCCTCTCCCCGTCCATGACTCGCCTGCGGATGTCCGCCAGCTCCTGGCTGGTGAGCTTCCCCGGGTCCGGGCGGCTGACGCTGGCGCTGCGTCCGGTATTTTCCCGGACGCGCTGCCCGCCGCTGGCCACTACCCGGGCCGCCTGCCGTGCGGCCATCTGGGCTGCAAAACGCATAGCCTTGGCCGTCAGCTCCCGGCGGTGTACCATCTCATAGGCCTCCCGGGGCTCCACTCCCGCGTCAATGAGCCGTGCAAAGCCGGGGTCGTCCATCTCCCGCTGCCACCGGAATTCCGGATACACCCTCTGGATCTCCGGCTCTTGGCGGGACAGCCGTCCCATGGCCGCCTGATGCCGCAGGTCCCGCTCTAGCTCCCATTGCCGCAGCTGGGCCACCTCCTGCCGCAGGCCCCGCAGCCGCCCGTCCAGGATCTTCCGTACCCGGGCATCAAAATCCGCCTTGTACCGTCCCCGGATCAGGTCCTCAAAGTCCTCCTGCCGCTCCCCGGCGTCGGGAGCCGTATCGCCCGCGTTTTCCCCGGCCCGAGCCGGTTCCTCCGGCTGCGCAAACAGCTGCAGCCAATCCGTTTTCCGCATATCTGCTCCTTTCCGTGGTAGGCCACGACCCCTATGCTCACGCCTCCAGGCGAACGCATGCCGGATATTTCCCCGCCAGCTGTCCCAGTCCGCATCGGATAAGCTGCCATTCCGCCTGACAGTCTCCCTCTGCCGCCACCGTCACAAAGCCCGGTCTGACCACCAGCTCCCGCAGCAGGCCCTTTTCCTCCAGCGCCCCGATCAGGGCAAATACCAGCGCCGACGCGGCGGCGCACACGATGTCCTCTCCTGGGGGCACATATCCCGCGTGCCCCCGCAGGGTCACCCGATTCTCCCCGAACACTGCGCAGATCATCGGGGCCTCACCGCCTCCTGGGTCTGCTGGCGCATACGGTCCATGGCGCTGAGCTTCTGCATCTCCGCCACCCCTGCGGGGACGGACTGAGCCTGCCGCGCCGGATCGGCGGTCTGCCCCCGCAGAATGCTGCTCATCAGCCGGTCCTTGTTCTTAAAGTCCATCAGCTCCAGGCACCGCAGGGCCTGATCCGCCATATCCGCCCGGAAAAAGCCCATCTGGAACAGCTGCAGGGCCAGTTGGTTATACTCCATGGTCTTGTAAGGATTCTCATCCTGGGCCGACACCTCCAGGTCAAATTCCGGCACCCGGTATCCGCTGACCACGCCGTCGTCCACCGCCTGGGGCTGAAGCCCCCGGCTGTCGTAGCTGACGAACTCCTCCTGTCCCATGACCCCCAGCAGCCGGAATTGCCTGGGCAAACTGTAAAACTGACGGATCAGCTCGATGCACAGCGTCACCACGTCGGAGAACGCCTCATACCCGTCGTCAATCATGTTCCGGGACAGCTTTCCTCCGGCCTCCTGCAAAGCCGCGATGGCCGTGGCGGCGGTAACGCCGCCAGCGGTGCCGCCGTTGGCCACATCCCGGTTGCCCGCCGTTTCCTTCATCTCCGCGATCTTGCTCTGCAAAATGGCCACATACACGCTGTCCAGCCCCGCCGTCTGAATGGGTGCGATGGAATCGCTGCCCAGATTTCCATTGGTGTGGACAAAGGGCCGCGTCCAGTCAGCATACTCGTTCTCGTTCACCGCCCCGTCGCTGCGGACAAAGAACCGCGGCGTGGCCGAGGCCAGCGTATTCTTGAGAATCGCCTGATTCATCAGATCGATCTGCTTCTGGGGCGACTTGCACAGGTCCACATACCCGTACCCCGCCGGCGTCCCCTCCTCCGGAAACAGCACGTCAAACACAAAGGGATATCTTCCGTGGTCGTACCACCCTCTGTCCCGCATATCCGGGTCGTTTTCCGTGGCATACAGCACCGTATCTCCCACAAATTTGCAGTATTGCAGCACCCGCCGTCCATTCTCCCGGGTGTGATAGTACCAGTCCACCACCAGCACCTTCCCGGAGGTATCCACCGCGTCGTCATACAGATACCGGCTCAGGGTCCATCCGCCCCGGTCCGCCTTGCCCTTTGCCTGGGGATACCGCTCCTCCAGCGCCTCCCGGTCCTGCAGCTCCGTGGAAAAAAAGTGGGGCGAATCCTGAATATCCGTCACCCCCGGCTCCCAGAACAGGTTCAGCAGATCCATCCGTCGGATGGAGATGTCCCCCAGCCCATTGAGCTTTCCGGCGTCCCAAAACACGCCGTACACGGCGCACCCGGATTTCAGCTTGTACCACCACGCGCTGGAATACGTCCGCTTGAATCCGTTTTTCTTCAGGATCACCGGCAGAATGCGTGTCAGCTTTCCGGCCTCCTCCCGGTCTCCCGGCTCCCGGGGCAGCACCGTGGGCTCCGGATAGCAGTCCATGGCGTCCGCGTGCTTGGACAGAATGCAGTTCACCAGCCACCCGCTGGTGGGCTGTGGATCTGCGGGATTGCCGCCCTGTCCGGTCTTTTCCATCTGCTGCCAGTGCCGCAGCTTCCAGAATTGCTCGTTGTCGATGATCCGCTGCTCCAGCTGCCGCTTTCCGGCATGATAGCGGCGCAGGATATCTGCCGCACGGCGCACCTCCTCCGTGCCGATCCTCGGCCACTGAGGCTCCAGGTTCTGTTCCATTGACCGTCCTCCTTTGCTGTCGTTCTATATACCCTTGGACTTTCCCAAAAAGATATACGCTCTGTTGCCGTATACACAGCAACAGAGCGTATTTTTGAGAAATTTTATTTAGTTGGCCAACTCCCGGATCTGGTCCTGAATGAGCCGCCCGGCAGCCTGGGCCAGCTGGTCCATCCGCCGGATGCGGGCCAGGTCCTTGCCATAGATCTGATCCGCCGCCGGGACGCTGTCCTGCTCTCCCATAAAGATGGCGGCCACCCGTATCCCCTTCCGTCGCAGAGCCCGCACCTCATCAGCGGTATCTTCCACGCCGGCCTTGCCGTCATATTCCCGGCTGATGGGATTTTTCCCATTGGGCGGGATCCGGTGGCTGTCGTCGGGGTTGGCGTCAGTGAGGATCAGCAGCAGATGCTTCTCTGCCGGAGCCGACTGCATCAGCTCCTCCATTCCCCGCAGGGCCAGCCCATCCCGGTTCCAGCCCGCCGCGAAATAGTCGAATATCCGCCGCTCCCCATGCTTGTCGCCGTACTCCTTCAGCACCCGCAGCACCGTATAGCCCCGCAGACTGCAAAAGCTGGTGACCCGCACGGGGATGCCGCAGTTCAGCAGGCTCTTGGCCAGGATATACCCCTGGGCCGCAATGGTTTCCTGACAGTGCAGCCGGGACGCCGAACCATCCAGCAGCAGATCCACGCTGAATCCGGGCCGAGGTTCCTGATCCTGCCGCAGAAACACCCGGTCGTCCCCCAGCACCGGCTCCCGCCATACCCGGGAGCCATTGAGCCATCCCTGCCGGGCCGTCACGGCGTCCGGCTGCTGATGCACCAGCATGCAGTTGCGGATCTGCTCCGTCAGCCGCAGCAAGGCGCTTTCATACAGCTCGCTGTTCTTGGCGTAGGCCGCCCGGTTCAGCCGGGACTGCTCCGCCGCCTGCTCATACAGCTGCTGGCTGTCGCTGCTGGGCGGCACATCCGCCGCCGGGTCCCCCCGGGTAAACCACAGCCGGCACCCCAGGTGGTTCCCGGTGCACCGCTGCTGCTCGATGGCGCTCAGCTGCTTTGGGGAATACATGCTCCGCCCGAAGCACCGCTGGATATACGCCCGGTCCGCCTCCGCCCGCTCGTTGGAGCGCAGCATGGACCGCAGCGCGTCCGCCGCCCGGACAAACCCCGCCTGTCCGGCATGGGCCGCCCGCCCGATAGCCAGATCGTCGGTGCGCACCAGTTCTGTTGGCGCCACCTTGGTCATAAATGCGATCCACCGCCGGTTGTCGAAGTGCAGCCGCAGCTCCGCCTTGGTCCGCACCCTTCCGTCAAAGCCCAGATACTTCCGGAAGCACGACCGAATGTCCTGCTCCAGCTGCTCCGGGCTGACGTCCCCGCAGCACAGTGCCCGGTACAGTCCCTTGTCCCAGGGCGTCACCAGCCGTGTGGGTTTCCCCAGCACGCTTTTCCACCGGGCCGCCTGCATGGAGTATACCAGCTGATTCCGCGCCATCCACTCCTGCCGGGAGGTCTGGTATTCCATGGCGAAGAACTCCCGGGCATGGGCCTGCCGCAGCTCCTCCAGTGCGGGCCGCTGGGGCAGCTCCTTTTCATACGCCGCATTTTCCAGGGCCAGCCACGCCAGATCGTCCATCACCGCCTGCCGCACATCCCCCAGCCACGAGTCAAACAGCCGCCGGGGCATTTCCTCGCCGAACCACTTGTGTACCAGGCCGATGACAAAATTCATATAAAAATCCGGTGTTCCGTCGGTTTTCATGGCCAGAAATTTCGGTTCAAAGCCATACACCCCCGCCGCGGCCCAGATCAGATTCACCGCCCGCCGCTGCTGGGCGCTGTAAGTCTGCACGCCCATAACGCTCAGTCCGTAAAGAGCCTGGGCCGGTCCAGCTTCGCCGGAATTCGTCCGGCGATGACGTCCCGGATCAGGTCCTGCTCATAGCTGTCAAACGCCTTGTTGGTAATGCCCATGTCCAGGGCCATCCCCGCCCGAACGCCCCGGCGGATCAGCCGCAGCGCATCCAGCAGGCCCCGCAGGTCCAGCGCCTTGGAGGATATCTCCGCGCTCTCGCACTTTTTCTGCAAGTCCAGAAACAGCTGAGCAAACTGCTGCCGATACTTTTTCTCCAGGGTGGGGAATTCATCCACCAGCAGACGCTCCAGGCCCTCCTGGCCGATGGTAGGCATCTGGATCACCACGAACCGGCTGGTCAGGGCCTCGTTGAGCTCCCGGGTCCCGGCATAGCCGTAGTTCATGGTGCCGATAAACCGTGCCGCCTCGTCCACCTCCACCCGGTCATACCCGGGCACATCAATGGCCCGGCGAAAGTCCAGCGTAGCATGCAGCACGGCCAGGGCCTCGTTTTTCGCCATATTGATCTCATCCAGAATGCCGAACCCGCCGTTTTTGGCGCACAGATACACCGGGCCGGGCCGGAACGTAACCTCCCCGCCCACAAAGGTATCCATGCCGATGAGGCTGGCGGCGTCCATGTTCACATGGAACGACACGTCCCAGGCCGGACGGCCGAAGGCCATGGCCAGGTTCTCCGCCAGCACGTTCTTGCCGGTGGCCTTGCTGCCTGCCAGCAGCAGGTTTTCCCCGCACAGCAGGGCCGCTGCCGCCGCCTCCCACACTTCTTTTCCGTAGTAGTGATACCGGGGTCTCGGCACCCGTCCCGCCATGTCCGGCGCCGCCGGATACTTCTCCCGGTATTCCCGGATACCGTCGATGATTCCCTGATCGATCTGTTCCTTTTCCAAAAACTCCAGCATATTCCCGCAAGCTCCTTTCCTTCGGGTAATTTTTCACGCCGGTATTATACACCTCTCCGGTGGGGAATGCAATCCGCCGCCCTGTTAAGATCTCGTGTATTCTTTTCCCCCTTGCCAAATTCGTTCGGCTCCGCTATAATATATTTGTGAGATTTTATACACGCCTGTATTTCATAGGAGAGGAGGCGCCGTCATGTTTCTGATCGGCGACAAGGTGGTCCACCCCATGCACGGGGCCGGTGTCATCGAGCGCATCACGCACGAGCGCTTGGGCAGCTGCGTCAGCAGCTACTATGTGTTCCGCATGCCCTCCGGCGGCCTGGTGCTGAAGATCCCCACCGACGCCTGCTGTCAGATCGGCCTGCGGTGCCTGTCCACAGCGGAGCATATCTGCCAGGTGCTCTCCGCCATTCCAAACCTGGAGGTCCAGATGTCCGCCAATTGGAACCAGCGCTACCGGGACAATCTGGCCCGGCTGAAAAGCGGCGACCTGCTGGAGGTTGCCCGGGTCATCAAGGGCCTCATGTGGCGGGATCACCGCCGTGGCCTGTCCAACGGCGAACGCAAAATGCTCCACAGTGCCAAACAGATCCTCATCTCCGAGGTGGTGCTGGTGGAGGGCTCGGAATACCCCGCTGTGGAGCAGCGGATCAATGAAGCTATGATGCTGGGAGCGTAAGACTATGGGAAAATTTTGGGATAAGCTGCGCCGGGTCCAGGATAAGACCCGCCCCTTCTGCACGGCCATCGTCCCCGCCGCCGGGTCCTCCACCCGCATGGGCGGTCAGGACAAGCTGCTGGCAGATCTGTGCGGCACACCGGTGCTGATGCGCACCCTCTGCGCCATCGACAAAACAGAGCTGGTGGACGAGATCATCGTGGCCACCCGCCAGGATCTGCTGCTGACCGTGGCGGACCTGTGCAGCCGCTGCGGCCTGCATAAGCCTGTCAAGGTGGTCCTGGGCGGCCCCACCCGGGCCCGGTCCGTGCTGGCCGCCGCCGTGGAGGCAAACCCCAAAGCGGGGCTTCTGGCCGTTCACGACGCCGCCCGGCCCCTGGTGGACCCGGCGGAGTTTGACGAGATCATCCGCTTTGCCTGCCGCACCAACGCCGCAGCCCCTGCGGTGCCGGTGACGGACACCATCAAAACCGCAGACCCCACCGACGGCCGCGTCCTGTCCACGCCGGACCGCTCCACCCTCTTCGCGGTGCAGACCCCCCAGGTCATGGAGGCCAGCCTTCTGAAGGCCGCCCTTCAGTCCGCCGTCGACGCCGGCGTGGAGCTTACCGACGACTGCTCCGCCGTGGAGCGCCTGGGCAAGGAGGTCTACCTGGCCACCGGCAGCCGGGAAAACATCAAGATCACCACCCCCTTGGACCTGCTGATTGCCGAGGCCATCCTCCGGGGGCGTGACCAATGACAAAGCTCCGCATCGGCCACGGCTACGACGTTCACCGTCTTGCCGCCGGACGCTCCCTGATCTTAGGCGGCGTCACCATCCCCTATGACCGTGGTCTGGACGGTCATTCCGATGCCGACGTGCTGACCCACGCCGTCATGGACGCGCTGCTGGGTGCCGCCGCCCTGGGAGACATCGGGCAGCTGTTCCCGGACAGCGACGATGCTTTCCTGAATATCTCCAGTCTGACCCTGCTGTCCCGGGTCCGCGATGCCCTGACCCGCGCCGGATACCGGGTGGTGAATATCGATGCCACCCTTATCGCCCAGGCCCCTAAGGTCGGCCCCTACCGCACGCAAATGCAGGAAAACATGGCCGCCGCTCTGGGCATAGACGTGGACCGGGTCAACGTCAAGGCCACCACTGAGGAGCACCTGGGCTTCACCGGCGACGGCTCCGGCATGTCCGCCCACGCTGTAGCCCTCATCGAAAAAGTCTGAAAAAACTGGTATGGCAGACGCTGCCATACCAGTTTTTTGATTTATTCCGCCTTTTGCAGCATGTCCTTCACCAGCTGCTCGGCCCGGACCCGAGTGCGCTCCTCGTCCATACCCAGCACCCGGCCATGCTCCACCACCACGCGGCCGTTGACCATCACCAGCTCCGCCGGGCGTGCATAGCCCACGGTGCCCAGCAGGCAGGCAGGGTCCAGCTTGGCTCCGGCCAGCTCCAGCAGGTCCACGTTCAGCAGGAACAGGTCCGCCGCCTTCCCCACCTCCAGGCTGCCGATCTCATCCTGACGGCCCAGCAGCCGTGCGCTGCCCATGGTGGCCATTTTCAGCAGGTCATACCCGGTGGGAGCCTTAGCGCTGTAGGTCAGCCTGTGCAGCAGATACGCCGCCCGGATCTCCGCCAGCAGGTTGGAGCAATCGTTGGACGCGGAGCCATCCACGGCCAGCCCTACCGGCACTCCCAGCGCCAGCATATCCGGCACCCGGCACACGCCGGAGGCCAGCTTCATGTTGGACACCGGGCAGTGGGCGATGCCCGTTCCGGTCTGGGCCAGCAGCCGCAGCTCCTGGTCGTTGAAGTGGATGCCGTGGGCGTACCACACATCGTTCCCCAGCCAGCCGCAGCTCTCCATATACGCCAGGGGCCGCATGCCCACAGCCTCCAGGGTGAAGTTCTCCTCATCCTTGGTCTCGCACAGATGGGTGTGCAGCCGCACGCCCATGGACCGGGCCAGCACTGCCGACTGCTTCAGCAGGTCTGTGGTGACGCTGAAGGGCGAGCACGGGGCCAGCGCCACCTGGTGCATGGAAAATCGGGACGTGTCGTGGAACTTTTCCACCAGCCGCTGGCTGTCCTTCAGGATGGTATCCACATCCTGAACCAGGTCATCCGGCGGCAGACCTCCGTCGCTCCTTCCCCGGGACATGCTGCCCCGGGTGGCATGGAACCGGATGCCCAGTTGATCCGCTGCCCGAAACTGCTGGTCGATGAAGTGCTCCGAACCCACCTTGGGAAACACATAATGATGGTCCATGCAGGTGGTGCAGCCATATTTCAGCAGCTCCCCCAGCCCCACCAGGGAGCTGTTGTAGATGCAGTCCTCGTCCAGTCCCTTCCAGATCTCATACAGCGTCCGCAGCCACGGAAACAGCTCCATTTTCTGCACCTGAGGCAGGTTCCGGGTAAAGGTCTGATACAGGTGATGGTGGGTGTTCACCAGGCCCGGATATACAAAACAGTGGGATGCGTCGATGACGCGGTCCGCCGCACGTTCCGCCGGCCCGATATAGCGGATGATGTTGTCCTCCACCAGGATATTCCCGTTCCGCAGCACCCGGTCCTCCCGGTCCACGGTAACGATGGCCTGGGCATTGCGGATCAGTGTAGTCGCCATAGGTCGCGCTCCTTTCTCATAAAAAATGGGGGTGCGCTCCGCGCACCCCCATGGATGTTGCCTGTTTTTTTACCGATAGATCTCGCCCACGGTGGGGTTGCCGGCGGCCTGAGACTCGTCGGTGTCAATGTGCATGGTGGTGGCGCCGTCCACATTGACGCGGACCACCACGTCATCGAAGATCAGCTTACGGCCCTCGCCGCCGCAGGCCACCTTGATGATCTCCTTGTCCTTGACGCCCATCTTCTCGGCGTCCTCCTGGCGGACATGCAGGTGCCGCTTGGCGATGATTACACCCTGGCTCAGCTCCACCTCGCCCTTGGGGCCCACCAGCTTACATGCGCCGGAGCCCTCCACATGGCCGCTCTCGCGGACGGGAGCCGTGATGCCCAGAGTGCGGGCGTCGGTGGCGGAGACCTCCACCTGGTCAGCCTTGCGCACAGGCCCCAGAATGGACACATTGGCCATTTCCTTCTTGGGCCCCACGATAGTCAGCCGCTCATTGCAGGCATACTGGCCGGGATAGGACAGGGGCTTGCGGACAGTCAGCTCATAGCCCTTGCCGAACAGCTTCTCCACCGTCTCCTGGGTCAGGTGGATGTGGCGGGCAGACGTTTCGATCATGAAAGACATTGTTTTTTCCTCCTGTTTGTGCGAAAAAATATATCGAACCCGTGCCGCAGCACGATTCAAACGGAACCTGCCGGCGGTTTGGTTCCCTTCCGGCATATTCAGCTTATTTTACCACACTCCGCTCCCTCATGCAAGGAAAAACCGCCGTTTTCCTCCGTTTCCGCCAGTAATTCCTCCTCCGGCGGCACATGGCCTGCCAGAGCGGCGTTTTTCAGCCGCCAGTCGCCGGACACCTCCCGCAGCACCCGCAGCCCCCGGGGTACGGTGAATCCCTGGTCCTCCCGCTGCAGCTCCACCTCCATCACGGCCAGCCGCCGCCAGAAGGGATACACATCGATTTCAAACACCAGACCGCCCTCCGGCAGGCAGTACCGCTCCTTGTGGATGGTCACCCGGTCCGGGTCCTGCTGCCGCAGCAGCGTTTCATATTCCGACCGGGTGATCTCCCGCTCCCGCTCCACGCAGGTGCGGTCTGTCCGGCGCAGCTTCTCCGTGTGGAAAAATTGCTCCGTCTCCCCCACCCGGCGGCGGACCCGGGCGCTGATCCCCGGAGGGGCCAGCAGATACGTCTGCCATATTTCCCAGCGCGTGGGACACCGGTCCAGCACCGCCCGCTCTGGCATTTCGATGAGAAATTTCCGTTCGATTTCCAGGGGCTCCGTCATAGTCTGTCAAACTCCTCCCGACTCAGCAGCAGATTCATTGCCTCCAGCAGGCCGTTGGCCGTCAAGTGCTCCGGCAGCTCCAGTTCCTTCAGCACCTGCTGCCGCCGGGCGGCGGAGCCAGGCCCCACCAGGCCCTTCTCCATCATGTCCGCCTTGGTCAGCTCTGCGCTCCGGACAGGAGCTTCCTCTCCCTGGAACGTTGCGCCGCAGCGCCGCAGGGCCTCCAGCAGCACCTCCGGGCGCATCCCCTCCACGCCCAGCTTCCCCTCCTTGCCGGGGCGGCGCTTGCGCCGCTCCTTCCCGGCCACATCGGGGATATACGCCTGCTTCACCTGCTGCCGGGGAATGGCGCCCTTGAGATAGTTCCGGATCACGAAGCCTGCGCCGTCCGGGTCCGTCAGCAGGATAAGCCCCCGTTTTTCCGCCAGCCGCCGCAAAAAAGCCAGCTTTTCCCGATTGTTGAATACGGAAAACCCGCCGGTCTCCACCACCGTGGCGTCCACCACCTGGGCAAGGGCGTTGCGGTCATACCGCCCCTCCACCACGATGACCTCCTTAATACGCGGCTTCATCTGCGCCCCGCCAGTTCCATCAAAAACAGTTTCAATTCGTCCTCCTTCTGCTTATCCGGCATGCTTACGCTTTTCATCCGCCGGTCCAGCCGCTGACATCGCAGCACCGCCGTCTGGCACCAGTCGTGGTCCACCTTTTTGGCCGCCTGCATCAGGAGCCTGGCCGGATAGTCGCTGCTCATGCCCCACAGCTGCTTCAGCCACAGCCGGTCCTTTCCGCCGTCCAGGGCCATCCGGGCAGTATACAGCCGCCGCAGCTCCTTGCCCACCGCCGCCAGAATGACGATAGGCTCCGTCTGCATCCGCAGCAGCTCCCCCAGCACCCGGGCCGCGTCGTCGTACTTTCCGGCGGTGATGCTGTTGGTCATGTCAAACACCTGCGCATCCAGAATGGGGTCCGCTACGGCGTTGATATCCGCAATGGTGATGCGCTGGCTCTTGGCATAGGCGGCGATTTTTCCAATCTCCGGCACCAGGTCCGTCATCAGCGTCCCGCAGGTAAACAGCAGATGATCCGCAGCCGCGATGTCGATGTCGTGGCCCTCCGCCGCAAACCGCCGCTTCATCCACCGCAGCAGCTGCTCCCGCTCCTGCTGGCAGAACTCCACCTCCTGGACATGGTCCCCGATAGCGGCGCACAGCTTTTTCATTTTTCCGTCCCGTTTGTATGCCAGCACGTCATAGACAAACACCAGCGTGCAGTATTCCGGAAAATCTCCCAGAAGCTCGATCAGCAGCCCCCGCTGCCCCTCGTCCAGCCGGAACAGGTCCATATCCGTCACCACCACCAGGGTGTGCTGGGCCATCATAGGCATGGCCTCCACTGTTTCCGTCAGGTCCTGGACCGTCAGCCCCTTCCCCGGCAGCCGGTGATAGTTGAACTCCTCAAAGCCTGCCGGCACCAGCAGCTGCCGCAGCTCCTCCAGATACCGGTCCCGCAGATACGTCTCCTCTCCGTAGAAAATATACACATTGGCCGGACTCCCGGCCTTCAGATCCGCCCGCAGCCGCTCCAGCGCCGCGCCGCTTTTTTTTGTGGTCCTTGCCGCCATTTATGTTCCTCCGTTCACGGTCACCAGAATGTTTCCCTGCCGGTCGGTGCGATACACCGCGGCCCCGTTCCGGGACAGCCTGTCCATAGCCTCCTGGGTGGGATGACCGTAGCTGTTGTCTCCCACGCTGATGATAGCCGTTTCCGGCCGCACCTGCTGCAAAAAGGCGTCGGTGCTGCTGTACCGGGAGCCGTGGTGGCCCACCACCAGCACCTCGATATCCGGCAGCGCAAACTGCTCTATGAGCTTTTTCTCCGTATTTCCGGCCATGTCCCCGGTAATAAGGGCATCAAAATCCCCTGCGGAGCACAGATACGTCAGTCCCTGCTCGTTCAGATCTCCCGCGCCCACCGGCGGATAGATGGTCAGCATGGCGCTGCCCATAGGCAGTCGGTAAACGTCCGTCACCATGGTCACAGCAATGTCCTTCTCCCGGGCCAGCTCCAGCAGCCGGTCCCGCACGCCGTACTCGTCCTCAATATCCGGCAGCAGCAGCCGCTCCACAGGCATCCGGGCCAGCAGCTCCTCCAGCCCATTGGTGTGGTCGGCGTGATAGTGGGTCACCGCCACCGCCGACAGCCGGTGGATGCCCATGCTCTCCAGCTGGTCTGCCGCCCGGGCTCCGGCGCTGATATAGCCGTTGCTGGATCCGCAGTCCACCAGCACCGCCTTCTCCCGGGTATACAGGGCCACACTCTCGCCCTGGCCCACGTCCAGCGCCATCACGGACAGGTCTCCATACCGGTGCAGCCCGGCGTTGAGTCCCACCGCCAGCAGCAGCGTCACCGCCGCCAGAGCTCCGGCCGCAGCATACTTCCGCATCCTGTCCCGGGTCAGCGCGCACCCGCCGAACATGGCATACACATACAGCAGCCAGTATTTCAGAAAACCGTTGGAAAAATACACCGCATGCCCCGGGACGGAGGCCAGCAGTCCGGCGGCCCACAGCACATACCGTACCAGCCCGAAGCATACCCAGCCCAGCACCCGGGCCGCCGGCAGCCACACAAAGCCCACCAGCACCGTTACGAAGCCGGCCATAAAATTCCAGCCCGCCGCCGGTACCGCCAGCAGATTGCTCACCGGCGCAGCCAGCGTCAGAATGTTGAAGTAGACCGCCGTCAGCGGAATGGTAAAAATCAGCGCCGCCAGCGATGCCGATACATTGGCGCACACAAAGTTCACCGCCCACCGTATGGCCCGTTTTTTCCCGGTATATACCCGGGACATGGCCCCATACAGCTTGGGCGACAGCCACACCAGTCCCAGCGTGGCCGCAAAGCTCAGCTGCAGGCTGATGCTTCCGGCGGCAAAGGGGTTCCCCAGTAAAATCACCAGCAGTGCCGCGCCCAGACTGGTCAGCCCATCGCTGTCCCGCTTGAACAGCGGAGCCGCCAGCACAAATGCCTGCATGACACACGCCCGGACCACCGACGGGGACAGGCCCACCATCAGCATATAAAATGCCAGCACCGCCATGGATACTCCTGCAAACAGACGCCTCCGGCTGCCCAGCAGCAGTCCCAACAGGCTCACCAAAAAAGCGCAGTGCAGCCCGGAGACCGCAAACAGGTGCGATAGGCCCGCCTGGGACATAGCGGTCTCGTCCTCTACGGACAAGCCGCTCCGATCCCCAGTCAGCTCCGCCGTTACGAACGCGGCGGTAGTCCCGTCGTCCCAGATGGCGGCGATCTTCTCCCGCATGGCCCGGGCCATCCGCTGCGGAAGCCACCGCAGGCTCCCGGCACTGCCCTGCTCCACTGCTGCGTCCTCTTGGACGTACAGCAAAGCGAACACGCCCCGGGAGGTAAACGTGGTCACGTCGTTTTCATGGATGCGGCCCGCATCCTGCCATTTGGCCCGGCCGGTAATCCTTTGTCCCGGCTCCAAAGCCGCCAGGGACGCGTCTCCATAGCAAACCGCTTTGGCGCCCCGCAGCCCGTCCAGATACACCGTGACCTTGGCTCCCCGCTCCGTCAGCTGACCATAGTTTTCCACCGTTGCGGAAAACGCCGCCTCCCGCCCGCACCGGTCCAGCACCGACCGCTGCACCAAGTTCTGATACCCGCCATAGTACACCAGCCCCGCGCACAGAGAGAACAGCATCACCGCGGCCCGCAGCCGCAGCTTCTCCGGCAGATGCCGCCGCAGAAAAACCGCCAGCAGACCCAGCGCGCCGGCTGCGGCCGCTGCCCACCAGGTCCAGCCGCTCCAGGGCAGCAGCACCGCCGCGAAAACCGCTGCGGCAAAGGACAGTGCAATGGATGCCAGCATCCGCACAGCCGTTCCCTCCCTTCAAAATATGATACCCGTATTATACCAGATTCCGCCCTCCGGAACAACCCCGGCGCCGCCGTTTGCATTTTTTTGCGCACTTCCGTGCATGTTTTCGCCGATTCCGGTCACACTATCCCTGTACCGCAGGTACAGAAGGAGGTGTCCGTCATGGACAAGTATCAGAACCAGAATCAGAATCAGAACGGCAACCAGAGCAACCAGAACCAGAACACCCGTCAGAACCGCAATACCAAGCAGAACCAGAACCAGAATCAGCAGCAGAACCAGAACCAGCAGCAGAACCAGAACCAGCGCTGACCCACAGCGTACAAAAAGGCCCCCGGTGCCGTACACCGGGGGCCTTTTGTTGTTTTTCGGAAGGGATCTTACTCCTCGTCCTCGGCAGGCTCATCAGCCAGCAGGGCGCGGATGGACAGAGAAATCTTCTGCTTCTCCTCGTCCACGGCAGTGATCTTGGCGTCCACCATCTGGCCCTCGGACAGAACGTCGCCGGGCTTCTCAATGCGGCGGTCCGCAATCTGGGAGATGTGGATCAGGCCGTCCACGCCGGGAACTACCTCGGCGAAGGCGCCGAAGGTCATCAGCTTCACGATGCGGACATTGGCCACGTCGCCCACCTTATAGGTGTTCATGAAGGTATCCCAGGGGTTGCAGGAGTGGTCCTTGACGCCCAGGGAGATCTTGTGCTTCTCGGGGTCGAAGGAGATAACGTACACATCCAGAGTGTCGCCCACAGAAACCACCTCGGCGGGGTTCTTGATGCGGGACCAGGACAGCTCGGAGATATGTACCATACCGTCCACGCCGCCGATATCCACAAACACGCCATAGCTGGTCATGGACTTGACGGTACCGGTATAGTGCTTACCCACCTCGATGCTCTCCCAGATGGCAGCCTGGGCAGCCTGACGGGCCTCGTACTGCACGGCACGGATGGAGCCCACCACACGGCGGCGGGCACGGTTGACCTCGGTGATCCGCAGGGACACGGTCTGGCCGATCATCTCGGACAGGTCCGCACCGCGGGGCTGGCCGCTCTGGGAAGCGGGAACGAACACGCGCACGCCCTTGACGTTGACGACGATGCCGCCCTTGTTCTCCTCGGTGACCTTACCCTCCAGGGTGGTCTTGTTCTCGCGGGCCTCCTCGATGTCCTCCCAGACCTTCACGGCGTCCAGGCGCTTCTTGGACAGCATGGCATAGCCCTCCACGTCGTTGACACGGATGATATAGGTCTCGATCTCGTCGCCGACCTTCACCACATCCTCGGGCTTCACGTTGGGATCGGCAGACAGCTCGTCCACGGAGATATAGCCGGCCTGCTTGCAGCCCAGATCCACCTGGACCTCAGTGGGACCCACAGCCGTCACGATACCGGTTACCTTCTCCCCTGTATTTAAAGTCTTGAAAGATTTGTCCAGCAGCTCCTCAAAGCTCTCTTCCTTGATTTCGTTGTTCTTGATTTCTTCGCTCATCGTTGTATATACCTCCTTAATGATGCCCGCCGGTGTGGACGCGCCGGCCGTAAGTCCCGCCAATGAACATCCAATAAAAAGGTCCGGTGTAAGCTCCCCTGCTCCCTCGATCTGGAACACCCTGGGGCAAAGCTCACGGCAAATCTCTGTCAAATGTTTGGTGTTGGCACTTTTACGATCTCCGACCACGACCATGACGTCCACCCGAGAAGCGATCTCCGCCGCCTCGGACTGACGCCTATGCGTAGCATCACATATTGTATCAAATAATTCCGCGTTTGTACACAGTTTTTTTAGAATTTTTTTTGAACTTTCCCAGATACTCCGCACGCAGGTGGTCTGGGCCACTGCCGTCAAGGGCAGATTCTGCCGGCCGGGGTCCTCCAGCAGCCACTGCTCCAGTTCCTCCGGCCCGGAAAACACCAGAGTCCGGTCCGACCAGCTGGCCGCGCCCATGACCTCCGGGTGGTGGGGCTCCCCGATGACCAGGGGAATGCGCCCGGCTTCGTCCGCCCGGGACACGACGCGCTGAATGTGCAGCACGTTGGGGCAGGTGGCGTTGACGCACCGGGCGCCCATTTCCTCCAGCCGCTCCAGCACCTGCTTTGTCTCGCCGTGAGAGCGGATGATCACCGTGTCTCCGGGACACACCTGGTCCGGCGTATCTGCTTGCCTGGCCCCCAGCCGTTCCAGCCGGGCCACCACGTTGGCGTTGTGGATGATGCTGCCCAGCATGACGCAGCCGCCGTTCTCCCGGGCAGTTTTCTCCGCCAGCTCCACGGCCCGGCGCACACCGTAGCAGAAGCCGGCGCTTTTCGCTTGGATCACCGGCATGTGATACCTCCCAATGCATAGGCCCGCCGCATGATTTCGTCGGCATTGGCCTGGTATTCCTCCGCCGTGCCCTTCCGGCCGGTATACACCGGGCTGTAGGGCCGGCCGATGATGATCCGCACCCGGCGGAACAGGCGCTTTTTCGTGTCGATGAACATGGGTACCATGTCCACCCCAGAGCGGATGGCCATCATGGCCGCGCCGCCCTTGACCTCCGCCTGTCCCGGGTTCTTCACCCGGGTGCCCTCCGGGAAGATCAGCAGATTCCAGCCCTGCTTCAGGCTCTGAATGGCGGTTTTCACCGCCAGAATGTCCGAGTTGCCCCGATCCACGGCAAACACGCCGATGGCCTTGAGAATGCTGCCCAGGATGGGAATCCGCAGCAGCTGCTTTTTGGCCATGATCCGCAGGGGATAACCCGTCCATATGGCTGCCACAAACAAAATGGGATCCCAGGCGCTGCTGTGGTTGGCGCACAGCATCACCGGCCGGTCATCCGGCAGATTCTCCGCCCCCTCCAGGGTAATGGGGAACAAAAACCGCACCAGCGGCCCCAGGATTTTCTGTATCCGGACAAAATGCGGATTTTTCACAGTCCTGCCCGCCTCCTTATGGTATCCAGCAGCAGCCGAAGGCTCTCGTCAAAGGTCAGCGCCCCGGTGTCCAGCTCCACGGCATCCTCCGCCTTGCACAGGGGTGCGATGTCCCGGTGGGAATCGGCCCAGTCCCGGTCCACAATGTCCCGCAGCACCTGCTCATAGGGCTGGGGCGTGCCCCGCTGCTCCAGCTCCCGGCACCGGCGCATGGCCCGCACCTCCGGCGCAGCGGTGAGGAAGATCTTCACCGTAGCGTCCGGCAGCACCACCGTGCCGATGTCCCGGCCGTCCATAATCACGCTGCGGCGGCGGGCCTGGTCCCGCTGCAGCTCCAGCAGGAAGTCCCGCACTGCCGGGATGGCGGAGACCTTGGACGCGTATTTGGACATTTCCGGCAGGCGGATCTCCTCCGTCACGTCCCGGCCTGCCAGCTTCATCCGCTGAAGCCCTGCCTGGTCATAATGCAGCTCCAGCCGCATCTCCGGCAGGACCGCCGCCACGGCCGCCGCATCCGACGGGTCAATGCCCCGGCAATACACGCCATAGCCGATGGTGCGGTAAATGGCCCCGGTGTCCACATAACAGATCCCCAGGGCCGCTGCTGCGGCCTTGGCCAGCGTGCTCTTTCCGGCCCCGGAGGGCCCGTCTATGGCTACGGAATACAGTTCAGGCATATTCATTCTCCTTCCGCTCCGGCGGCGCTTGTCCCCGCCAGATGCCCGGTGGACCAGGCGATCTGTAGGTTAAAGCCGCCGGTATAGGCGTCAACATCCAGTATTTCCCCGGCAAAGTAAAGCCCCGGAGCCAGCTTCGATTCCATGGTAGACGGCTGCACCTGGCTCACCTGCACGCCGCCGGAGGTGACGATGGCCTCGGCCACCGGACGCGGTCCGGTAACGGACACGGAAAAGCACTTCAGCAGCTCCTCCAGGGCCCGCCGCTGCTGCCTGGTCACGGAGTTGGCCTTCAGCCCTGCCGGGACCTCCAGCCGATCCAGCAGCACCGGCACCATACTGTGGGGCACCAGCCCGGCCACGATCTTTTCAAAGTCCCGGTTGGGATTCTCCCCCAGGTCCCGCAGAATACGGGCCTCCAGCTTGTCCCGGTCCAGCGCCGGCTTCAGATCGATGCACAGCCGGTATTTTTCCCGGTCCCAGTGCCGCAAATGGGCGCTGGCGGACAGCACCAGCGGCCCCGACACGCCGAAGTGGGTGAACAGCAGCTCCCCGAAATCCCGGAACTGCACCTTATTCTTCCCGTTCAGAGCCGTCAGCTCCACATTTTTCAGAGCCAGTCCCTGCATCCGGCGGCAGTCGCCGTCATCGCTGACCAGGGGCACCAGCGACCCGCAGGGCGGTACGATCCCGTGGCCCAGGGCCGCCGCCATGCGGTATCCGTCGCCGGTGGAGCCGGTGCCGGGATAGCTGACGCCGCCGGTGGCCAAAATCACCGCCTCCGCCGGATACGTTTCCTTTTCTCCAGCAACGCCGCAGGCCCGGCCCTCCGCCGTTTCCACGGACACGGCCCGGTCCCGGACCCATCGCACCCCCAGCCGCTCACACCGGCGGCGCAGGGCCCCGGATACGTCGAAGGCGCAGTCCGACTGGGGAAAGACCCGGTTTCCCCGCTCGGTTTTCAGGGGCACCCCCAGCGTCTCAAAAAACGCCATGGCATCCCGGCTGTCGAACCGGGCAAAGGCCCCGTACAGAAAACGTCCGTTCCGGGGGATGTTCCGCAGCAGCTCCTCCCGGGAGCAGTTGTTGGTCACGTTGCACCGGCCCTTGCCGGTGATGTTCAGTTTTTTGCCCAGCCGCTCGTTGGGCTCCAGCAGCGTCACCTGTCCGCCGCTTTCGGCGGCGGCAATGCCCGCCATCAATCCGGCGGCTCCCCCGCCGATCACCGCGATACGCTTATGATTCATCTTCCGTTTTCCCGAATATATTATATTTGGACCAGACGTTCTCCAGCTGGGAGAACGTGCCGGATACCTCCTCGTTCTTCTGCCGTCCCACTGCCACGATCAGCGCGTTCAGCAGGCTCAGGGGCGCAGCCATGGAATCCACAAAAGAGATCATGTCGCTGCGCACCAGCAGCGACACCGTGGCCATGCGGTAAAGGGGCGACATCTGGCTGTCGGTGATGGCCACCACGTCGGCGCCCCGATCCCGGGCATACTCCACGGCGTGGATGGCCATCTGGGAATACCGGGGGAAGCTGATGCCCACCAGCACGTCCCCGGGGCCGATCTGGCTGAGCTGCTCAAAGATTTCTCCTGCGGCAGCATTCTGCACAAGAGTCACGTTCTTGAACATCAGGTGCAGATAAAAGTTCAGATACCCCGCCAGAAATGCCGACGACCGCACCCCCATCAGATAGATGTGGCTGGCGGTCAGCAGGCGGTCCACCACCCGGTCAAAGGCCGCCCGGTCCAGCTGCTCAATGGCGGTGTGGATGCTGTTCATATCCCGCTGCATCACGCCGGTGAGCACGTCCTGCTCCTGCATCTGATCCCGGGACACCTGAATGCGCTGGAGGGAGGTAAGCCGTCCCCGCACCAGTTCCTGCAAAGCCCTCTGCATGTTGGGATACCCATCGTACCCCAGCTGGGACGCAAACCGTACCACCGTGGACTCGCTGACCTGGGCCTTGCGCCCCAGGTGTCCCGCGGTCATAAACGCCGCCTTGTCATAGTTCATCAGAATGTAATCGGCAATGCGCTTCTGTCCCCGGGAAAAGCTCTCCATCCGGCCCCGTATGGCCTGCAGCACGTTTTTACTCACCGCTTCTCGCTTCCTTCCAGCATTTGCAGCTCCTGCTGCGTCAGATACCGCCACCGGCCCACCGGCAGATCTCCCAGCGTCAGCGTGTGCTCCCGCACACGCTGCAGGCGCCGCACCGCCAGTCCCGCCTGGCGGCACATCCGGCGGATCTGGCGGTTTTTTCCCTCATGGATGGTCACGGACAGGGCAGCCTTATTCCCGTCCCGCCACAGCTCCCGCACCCTGGCCGGACGGATGCGCTCCCCCTCCAGGTCCCGGATGGCGGCCAGCCGTCCGGCGGCCCCCTCCACCGGGCCCGTTACCGTCACCCGGTATTCCTTCTCGATCTCGCGGCTGGGGTGCAGCAGCCGCTGCATCCACGCCCCGTCGTTGGTCATCAGCAGCAGACCCTCGGAGTCCATGTCCAGCCGCCCCACAGGGTACACCCGTGCGCCGCAGCCGGACACCAGCTCCGCCGCCGTCCGCCGTCCCCGCTCGTCGGACAGGGTGGTGACATAGCCCCGGGGCTTATTGAGCATCAGATACACTCTCTCCGGCTCCCGGCTCAGGGGCTGCCCGTCCAGGGTGACGGTGTCCGTCTCCGGGTCCGCCCGGTCTCCCAGGGCGGCGATCTGTCCGTTGACCTGCACCCGGCCCTGCCGCAGCAGGTCCTCTGCCGCCCGGCGGGAGCAGATTCCGGCGGCGGCTATGATCTTTTGCAGACGCTCCTTCACGGCGTATCCTCCCGGTTCAATGCAGCCGTCTCCTGCCTGGTCTCCTGGGCAAAGCCCCAGTCGTACAAGGCGGCATGGTCCGCCCAGTCGTTGCCGTCCTGCAGGGTGACAGCCACCAGCCGCCGGCCGTCCCGTTCAGCAGCGCTGACCAGGGTCCGTCCCGCGGCTCTGGTGTATCCGGTCTTCATGCCGATGCACCCGGGCACCGTCCGCAGAAGCCGGTTGTGATTGGTCATGGTGCGCCCGCCCACCGTAACGCTCCGGGTGGAGCACAGGCGCGCAAAGGTGTGGTTCCCGGCGGCATAGACCGCCAAGCGGGCCATATCCCGGGCGGTGGAATAATGACCGTCATCGTCCAGGCCGCTGGGATTTGCAAAGGACGTGTCCTCCATCCCCAGCTCCCGGGCCAGGCCGTTCATCCGCCGGACGAAGGAAGCCGTTCCGCCGCAGTGGTCCGCCAGGGCCGCCGCCGCATCGTTGCCGGAGCACAGCAGCAGCCCATACAGCAGCTCCTCCACCGTCACCCGCTCCCCGGGCTTTAAGTACATGGAGGAGCCCTCGGTCATGTGCTCCTGCCGGACGGTCACTTCCTCCCCAGGCGACGCCCGCTCCAGCACCACCAGGGCCGTCATGATCTTGGTGGTGCTGGCGATGAGCATCCGCCGGCTGCCGTTGTGGTCATACAGCACCTGCCCGGTGTCCGCGTCCATCAGCACGGCGGCAGAGGCGCTGGTGGACACACCCCACGCCCGCACCGGCGTCAGGCACCACCACAGCGCCAGCCCCACCAGAAGCCACATCCGTTTTCTCACAGAGATCACCCCATATCCACAGCGATGACCTCATTCTATTCACTCAGTACGTTTCTTTTTCCGCCTTCTTCTTGTCGATGAAGCTCTCCACCCGGTCCATGACCTGGGGCACCAGATCGATGACCCGGTCCACGGTGCCCACGGCAGGCAGCGCCACGGGCATCACCCGGGTCACGCCGTCCTTCACCACCAGGAACGCCACCGGCTCCACCTTCACGCCGGCGGTGCTGGCGCCGCCGAACTTGGGGGCCTGCTTGCCGTAATCGCCGCCGCCGCAGCCGAAGCCGAAGCTCAGCCGGGATACGGGGATCAGCGTCACGCCGTCCGGGGTCTGGATGGGCTCGCCGATGATGGTATTGGAGTCCACCATATCGCGGATCTTGCTCATGGACGCCTCCATCAGCTCCGTCAGGGAATTGTTCTTTCTCTCGTTGTTTTCCATGGGTGTCATCCTTTCTTATCGTTCTCAGGCGTTTTCGCACCGTCGGTTTCTTCCGTCTTCTGGACCGTCTGGGCCTGTTCGGCCTGCGCGGCAGCCTCCCGCAGCTTCTTCTCCTTCTTCCACCGCAGCAGCCACTTCATTGCCGGGATACCGAAGGCAAAGCCAATGGCAAACAGATCCCTGATCTGGAAGAAAAGACCGATCTCTCCCTCTGCCCTGGTCTCCCGGGCGTTATAGTCCACGTCCAGGTGAATATACGGGTCCGGGATACGCATCAACTCCTCCAGCCGGGGCATAAACGTCCACACCGCCGCGCTGATCCAGCCGTAGGTCTCGGCAGACGCCGCCGGGTCCTCCTCCCCGCCCAGGATCACCGACACCTGCATGGGGTCAATGCGCAGCCGCTGCCGGGTCTTTCTCAGCCCCCCCTGCAAGGACTTCCACAGATACGGCAGGGCCGACCAGATATCGCCGGGCGTCAGGCCCAGCTTCCGCTTCTCCCGGAGCGCTGCCTTCTGCTTTTCAGGCGGATTCTTTTTCTCCTTGTGCTTTTTCTGTTTTTTGGGCTTTTTCGGGGGACGCGGCACGATCTGCATCCGCACAGGCCCCGCTGCGGCGGTAACGCGCAGCTCCTGCCCGAAGGCAATGCGTACCCCTACCCGCAGAAACAGCGCCGCCACGATCAGTGCCAGCAGTATGCCCAGTATCCACAGTGCAGCCATGCGGGGATCCCCCTTCTATTGCTTATTGTTCCGGATCCTGAACGGCGCCGTCCTGGTCCAGCCGCAGCTGACCATCCGCCTCCAGCCCCGGAATTTCCGGCAGGTCGTCCAGGGACTTCAGATGAAACGCCCGCAGAAACGCCTTGGTGGTGCGGTACAGCCGGGGCCGTCCCGGCACCTGCAAACGGCCGCATTCCTCGATGAGGTGCCGGTCCAGCAGCAGCCCCACGGTATACGAGCTGTCCACCCCCCGGATCTGATCCACATAGGCCCGGGTGGTGGGCTGATAGTATGCGATGACGGTCAGCACCTCCAGCGCCGGCTGGGAGAGCTTGGCGGGCTTGCGGATCTCAAAGGCCCGTCGGATCACGTCGGCATACTCCGGTGCGGAGCACAGCTGCCAGGTGTCCTCCATCCGCACCAGGCGCATGCCCCGGCGCTCATAGCTGTAATAGTCCGCCAGACGGCGCAGCACCTGGTCCACGGTGTCCCGGTCCAGCTCCAACGCCACGGCAATACGGTCCGCCGCCACCGGCTCCCCGGAGGCGAACAGAATGCCCTCTACCGCGGCCTCTATTTCCTTCATTTCCATTGCTTCCATGTTTTATTCCTCGCTGTCCTCCCGGCAGGCAACGGTGCAGTCGGCAGCAGGTCCCGCCAGCCGGATGATCCGGCTGCGGCACAGCTCCAGCACCGCCATAAACGTGGCCACCAGCTCGCTGCGGCTGCGGCTGCCGCGAAACAGCAGCAAAAACCGCGTAATGCCGCCCGCCTTCAGCCTCCGGATGATCTCCTTGGCCTTCTGCTCCACGGGATAGGGCTCCCGCTTGACAATCTCGTCAAAGGCACCCAGCGGCGGCGTCTCCGCCTGCCCCCGCCGGTCCGTCATCTCCTGCATGGCGATGACCAAATCCCCGGGCCGCTGGTCGTATTCATACACCTTGCCCCGTTCCACGGGCTCCGGGGGCCGGGTCAGGATGCTGCGGCCGAACTCGCCCATAGGCCCCAGCAGCTCCGCCAGACGGCGCACCCGGGCATAGGCCTCGCCCCGCTGCCGCTCCGCCAGAGATTGAATCAGGGCATCCATCTCGTTTTTGGCCTCCTCATCCTCCAGGGACAGGAGCATCCGTGTCTTGATATACATCAGGTGGGCAGCCATGGTCACAAACTCGCTGGCCACCTCCAGGTCCATCTCCTTGCGCCGGTCCAGATACGCCAGATACTGGTCCAGAATCAGGGCAATGGGGATATCCTGTATTTCGATCTTATTCTTACTCAGCAGGAACAGGATCAGGTCCAGGGGCCCCTCAAAATCCTGGAGCTCCTCTTTTCCCTGGACCACCTTTTCCAGCTTATAAATGGGACTTTCCAATTTGCCTGTACCCTCTCAAAAGCCGACCACGCGGCAGAATAGCTCATACGTCCACTGGATAGCGGCGCTCATCCACTTGTCACCCACGCCCAGCAGCACCACCGCCCACAGCAGGAACATGCCGTACCGCTCGTACCGCAGCATCATGTTATACGCCCGGTCCGGCAGCAGAGAAAACAACACCTTGCTGCCGTCCAGCGGCGGAATGGGGATCAGGTTAAACAGCCCCAGACCCAGCGACAGGATGGCCGTGGTCAGCAGAAACGTCAGAAGCCTCTGATTCGCTTCAGAATACGGGGCATAGTCATACACCAGCCGTCCGGCAAACAGCAGCACCAGCGCCAGCAGGAAGTTGGACATCGGCCCGGCCAGCGCCGTCAGGGCCATGCCCTGTTTGGGCCGGCGGAAATACCGGGGGTCCACCGGCACAGGCTTGGCCCAACCGAAGCCCACCGTTACCATCATCAGCAGGCCGAACCAGTCGATGTGCCGCAGAGGGTTCAGGCTCAGCCGCCGGGCCCGCTTGGCAGTGGGGTCCCCCAAAGCCAGCGCCGCCAGCCCGTGGCACGTTTCATGCACCGTCAGGCACAGAAACACCGACACCAGCCGCAGCAGCAGATCCCACAGGGAGCCGAAGTCCAGCGCATTCCACAAATTTTCCAGATATCCCACAGGGCTTCCTCCCCAAAATAGCATTCAGGTGCATTATATCAGAAATTCCCTTCGATTACAAGCAAAAAAGAACAGCCGCCCTCACGGGGCGGCCGTTCCGGCAATCGCCTACAGATTCTCCTGCTTCAGGGCGTCAATGGGATTCTCCCGGCGAATGCGGCGGGTGGCGTACAGCATGGTGGCAAACACCACCACAAACACGCTGCCCACGGCGATGGCCACGCTGTACCACGGGATATAGAAGCCGGTGGATATGGTCTTGGCCATGGTGCGATAGATGGCATAGGTTACCAGAGCCGACACCGGAAGTCCCCACAGCAGCGCCCGCAAACCGTAAATCAGGCACTCGTAGTCCATCATCCGGGCAAAGGCTCCCTGGGTCAGCCCCACGGACCGCAGCATACCGAATTCCCGCCGCCGCAGGGCAATGGAGGTGGAAATGGTGTTGAACACATTGGTCATGGCGATCAGCGAAATGAGGATGATGAATCCGTAGGAGAATACGTTCACCACCGTTGTCATGGCCCGCTGGCTTTCGCCGTCGGCGGCCAGGTCCTGCAGATTGGAGCGGCTCAGGCCCAGCTCTGTCAGCACGCGGCCCATGCTCTCGTACGCGGCGGCATGGTCGCCGCTCCGGAACCAGAAGCCCAGGGCATATGGCCGGGCCTGCCCGGTGACGGCCTCGTACATGCTGTATGGGTACAGCAGAATCAGGCCATTGTCAGAGTTCAGGAAAGCAGGACGCTCCCTCAGAATGGCTCCCACCGTATAGGTCCCGCTGTTGACGGCCTCCTCCACCGGCACCGCCTTGGCCTGACCGGCGTCGGGTGCTTCTCCCTGCTCCCGTGCTTCATAGTAGGTGTCCATATAGTCCGCCGGATAATACAGCACATATTCCGCGCCGTCCCGGGTGATGCGCTCCCCCTCTGTGAACCAGCCCTCCATAGGCTGATAGTTGGTTTCCGTCCCGGTGATGGGCAGGCGGTTCCCGTTCAGCAGACGGTAGCGATACAGCTTGTCGTGGTCCCCGCCGTCGCCGCGCCAGATCTCCAACGCGTCCCAGGCCACTGCCCGGGGCGAGCCGGCACGGAAATAGTCAGCCTCCGCCAAGCCGTTTTCCCGCAGCAGCTGCCGGAAGTCCCCGTCCTGAAGGAAATAGAAGGAAACGCTCCTGCTCTCCCCTGTCCCGTCCCGGACGGTATCGCTCCAGTATTCCGGGTCCATGTCCTCTCCGGCAAAGGACAGGGTCGAGTAGCTGTCGGCGGTATAGAAGCCCGATTCCACGCCATGGGCCGCACTGAGCTGGCCCAGGCGCTGCTCCGGGGTCACATCCTCCGGCAGGGCCTCGCTGTAATACAGCTGCACCCCCATCCCATCGGAGCTGAGCCGCGTTACCGCGCCCGTCAGGTAAGCGCAGAAGGACGAAGCCGAGATGAACAGGGTCACGCTGAGGAACAATCCCACCACCGTGGACCGGTAGCGCTTGCGGTCACGCTTGAAGTTTTTGGCCGCCAGCATCCCGGAAAAGCCGAACAGCTTCCCCGTCAGGGGAGAGGTCTTTACCTCCCGGCTCCGGATCTTCACGTCCTGGGTCTGGCGGATGGCCTCTATCGGCGACAGCCGCACCGCCCGCCGGGCGGGGATCCAGGCGGAAATCACCGCCGTGATCAGGCCGATGCCCGCCGCCGCCAGCAGCGCCCACAGATTCAGCACAAACCGCATCTCCACTGCGCCGCCGCTTTCCCCGCCGGGCAGGAAGCCGAAGCTGCCCCGCAGGCAGTACAAGGTCACGCCGATGCCCAGGCAGCCCACCAGCAGCCCCAGCGGGATGCCCACGGCGCACAGCACCAGCGCCTCATACAGGACGCTGCCTCGAATCTGTTTTTTCGTGGCCCCCACAGATTTCAGGATGCCAAACTGGCGGGTCCGCTCCGCCACGGAGATGGAGAAGGAGTTATAGATCAGCGACACCGAGCCGAAGGAGATCATCAGCAGCAGGATCACCGCAAAGCTGTAGATCATCCGGTTCACGGAGAAGAAGGTGGTGGCGCCGTAGTAATTCAGCAGGGTGGAGTTGGAGTACCACGCCAGTCCCGGATATTTCTCGGCATTTCCCTCCATATAGCTGTAAAAGCGGCTGGGGTGGGCCACCCGGAAAAATTCATCCGTCTGATAGCCCTGCTCCTGACAGGTCAGGGCAGTATAGCCGGGGCAGGAGAAGGGCTCCGTCGTCATATCCAGCCGCTGGTAAAAGCCCACCACAGTGTAGGTGTGGGGCGTGGTATCTGTCAGCGTCTCCCCCTTCGTATAGGGGTCATCGGCCGTCAGCTCCTCCCCACCCAGCGTCCGGTGGCCCAGCTCCAGCTCCATGGTGTCCCCCAGCGCATGGCGGACGCTGCCATTGGACCACAGATGCTCCGGCAGAAGGAGCTCCCCGGCCTTCTCCGGCAGGCGACCTTGGGGCAGTCGGATGGATAGAAGGTCCGGCAGGTCGGGGTCCATGGACATGACCCGCAGATACGGCTTATACTCGTTCTGGCTGCCGATATTGCCCCAGCCCACCGTCTGCCAGGCGGACATCTCCGCGATCTCCTTTTCATCACGGCTCAGCTGCGTTGCCTGCTGCTCCGTGAGGTTCTGGTAGCAGCCGTGGAACCGGCCCACGGTGTACTCCGTCGTGCGCACCAGATACCGCACGCCGCTGTAGGCTCCCTCCGTCACGGCGGTGAACATGGCCACCGACAGCACGATGCCCACGATGGTCACCCAGGTGCGGGAGCGGTTCTTCCGCAGGGACTGCCGGGTGAAGCGGTGGAATACGTTCATTTTTGCACCTCCCGGACCCGTTGATTCCGGGTGATGCGCCCGTCCTCGATGGCAATGATCCGGTGGGCCTGCAGGGCGATGTTTTCGTCGTGGGTGATGATCACCAGCGTCTGACCGTACTTCCGGTTGGAAAGCTTCAGCAGCTCCACGATCTCCTGGCTGTTTTTGCTGTCCAGGTTCCCTGTGGGTTCGTCTGCCAGCACCACCGCCGGGGCGTTCATCAGTGCACGGCCGATGGACACCCGCTGCTGCTGTCCGCCGGACAGCTGGTTGGGCAGGTGCTTTTCCCGGCCCCGCAGGTCCAGCACATCCAGCAGTTCGTCAAGCCGCTGCCTGTTCACCGCACGGCCGTCCATCAGCACCGGCAGCGTCATATTCTCCACCACGTTCAGCACCGGGATGAGGTTATAAAACTGATAGATCAGGCCCACCTGCCGCCGACGGAAAATGGCCAGATGGTCCTCGTCCTGGGCGTATACGTCCTGGCCGTCCACATACACCTTGCCGGAGGTGGGCCGGTCCACGCCGCCCAAAATGTGCAGCAGCGTGGACTTGCCGGACCCGGACGGCCCGATGATGGCCAGAAACTCCCCCTTTTCCACGGAAAAGGACACGTCGTCCACCGCCCGGACCTGATTCTCCCCCTGGCCGTATACCTTGCTGAGATGCTCGATGCGCAGAATCTCCATATGCTCCGCCTCCTTGCTTTACTGCCGTCAGTATACCAGGCCAAAGTGACAATCCGGTGACTATTGGAAAAAAATCGTGTGCCCGGGTCAGAGCTTCTGCACCGCCACGTCGCACAGCTGCACGCCGATGCCCTTGTCCCGGGCGGCCCGGTTGCCCTTGTCCAGCAGCTTCTCCCGGTTTTTGGTCACCAGCTGCACCAACAGTCGGTCCTTCTGCTCCTGGCTCATGGCTCCCAGCAGCGTCCGGGCCATACCGGCAGCCATATCCGGGTTTCCGGCCAGGACACTGCCCAGAATGCCGCCCTTGTCCTCCCGCCGCAGCTTCTCCGCCACCACCGGGATCAGATACTCCGCAATGGAGTCATAGTCGATGTTGTCCACCAGAATACGCAATTCTAACATAGCTCCTCCTGTCGCTGCTGCTTTGTAAAAAACCGGGACGCGCTGCGGCGCGTCCCGGTACGGGTACATTCGCTTACGCCTTGGGGCCTGCGGCCACCACTTCGGCGCTCATGTGGGTGTACTTCTTGAAGTTCTCCACGAAGCTGGCCGCCAGCTTCCGGCAGCTGGCCTCGTAGGCCGCCTTATCCTCCCAGGTATTGGCGGGAATCAGCAGCTCGCTGGGCACGCCTTCAATGGACGTGGGCACCTGGACGCCAAAGGTGGGGTCGGTAACAAACGCCGCCTTCTCGATCTCGCCGGTCAGGGCGGCGGTGACCATGGCGCGGGTATAGGCCAGCTTCATGCGCTTGCCGGTGCCGTTCCAGCCGGTGTTCACCAGGTACACCCTGGCCCCGGACTTCTCCACCTTATCCGCCAGCATGGCGGCATACACGGAGGGATCCAGGGGCAGGAAGGGCTCGCCGAAGCAGGTGGAGAAGGTAGGCACCGGCTCGGTGACGCCGATCTCGGTGCCGGCCACCTTGCTGGTGAAGCCGGATACGAAATAGTACATGGCCTGGTTCTTGTCCAGCTTGCTGATAGGCGGCAGCACGCCGTAGGCGTCGGCGGTGAGGAAGATCACCGTCTTGGGCACGCTGGGGCTCATGCCGGACAGCTCCGCATTGGGGATATACTCCACGGGATACCCCACCCGGCTGTTCACCGCCAGGGAATCGTCGTCGAAATCGAACTCCCGGGTCTCGGGGTCCATGACCACGTTCTCCACCAGGGAGCCGAAGCGGATGGCGTTGTAAATCTCCGGCTCACCCTCCGGGGAGAGGTTGATGCACTTGGCATAGCAGCCGCCCTCGAAGTTGAACACGGAGTCGTCGGCCCAGCCGTGCTCATCGTCGCCGATGAGCTTGCGGGCGGGGTCGGCGGACAGGGTGGTCTTTCCGGTGCCGGACAGGCCGAAGAACACAGCGGAGTCGCCGTCCTTGCCGATGTTGGCGGAGCAGTGCATGGGAAACACGCCCTGCTTGGGCAGGACGTAATTCATCACGGAGAACACGGATTTCTTGATCTCGCCGGCATACCGGGTGCCGCAGATCACCACCAGATGGGCCTCATAGTCCACCAGAACGGCTGCCTCGGACCGGGTGCCGTCTATCTCGGGGATGCACTTGAAGCCCGGGGCGGCAATGATGGTATAATCCTCATGGAAGTCCTTCAGCTGGTCCGCCGTGGGGCGGCGCAGCAGCTGATGGATGAACAGATTCTGGCTGGCCAGCTCATTGACGATGCGGAAGCCCTTGGTATACTTGGGGTCCGCCCCGGCGAAGCCGTCGAAAATGAAAACGTCCTTGTTCTGGAGATACGCCGTGACCTTGGCATAGATGGCGTCGAACCGGGCCTTGTCCATGGGGCGGTTCACCTTGCCCCAGGCGATGTCGTCATGAATGGCGGGGGTGTCCACGATAAACTTGTCGTTGGCGCTGCGGCCGGTATATTTGCCGGTCTTTACCACCAGGGCACCGGTGTTGGACAGGGTGCCCTCGCCCCGGCGCAGGGCGTGCTCCGTCAGCTGGGCCGGCGTCAGATTGCGGTACACCGCGGCGGCATTGATGATGCCCAGCTTTTCCAGTCCGTAAGTTTCCATGTGCTTGTTCCTCCTCAAAATGTTCCTAATTCGCTGATGTTTCCCCTGTTGATTCTGTCCACAGGACAGAGACAGCATGAGTATATCATATCTTTTCGCAAAAGGGAACCCCGATTTTTATTTCCGCAGAGCCTGTACCGCCGCCCGCAGGGCGTCCACGTGCTCCTGGGTAGTGGCCCAGCTGGCGCAGAAGCGCACGCCGGAATGGGTCTCGTCCACCCGCTCCCAGTATTCATAGCCAAAGCTCTTTCCCAGCTCCGCCAGCTCGTCGTCGGGCATAATGGGATACTGCTGGTTGGTGGGGGAATCAAACAGCAGCGGGTACCCGGCGGACACGAAGATATCCCGGATCTGATAGGCCATCTCGTCGGCATGGCGGGAGATTTTGAAGTACAGGTCGTCGGTGAACAGGGCATCGAACTGAATGCCCAGCAAACGGCCCTTGGCCATGCGGCCGCCCCGCTGCTTCATCATGAAGCGGAAGTCCTTCTTCAGCGCCGGGTTCATGATGACCACAGCCTCGCCGAACAGGGCCCCCACCTTGGTGCCGCCGATGTAGAACACGTCGCAAAGCCGCGCGATATCCGGGATGGTCAGCTCCGCCCCGTCGGCCATAACGCCGTAGCCCAGCCGGGCGCCGTCAATGAACAGGGGCAGACCATACCGGCGGCAGGTGTCGTACAGTGCCGTCAGCTCCGCCTTGGTATACAGAGTGCCGCCCTCGGTGGGGTGGGAGATATACACCATGCCGGGCTGAACGATGTGCTCGGTGGATTCGTCATTTTTGTGCCACTCCACATAGTCCTGCACCTGCCGGGCGGTGATCTTGCCGTTGGCGGTGAGCAGAGTGATGACCTTGTGGCCGGTGGACTCGATGGCTCCTGCCTCATGGCAGTTGATATGTCCGCTGACGGCGGACAGGACGCCCTGCCACGGACGCAGAATGGAGGCGATGACCGTGGTGTTGGTCTGGGTGCCGCCCACCAGGAAGTGGACATCCGCCTCCGGTGCCTGGCACACGGCCTTTATCCTCTCCCGTGCCGCCTCGCAGTATTCGTCCTCGCCGTAGCCCACAGTCTGGACCATATTCGTCTCGTTGAGCTTCTCCATCACATAGGGATGGGCACCCTCCAGATAGTCGCTGTTGAAATAGATCATGGGAGCTTCTCCTTTATCTTTATACTTTCTCCATCATATCCCAGTGGGGTGCATTTGTAAAGAGCTATTCTTACTTGAACCCATTTACCTGCACCCAGGCCCGGACATGGTCCACAAAGCGCTGGGTGGAGTTGGACACCGCCTTTTCATCCTTGACGCCGATGGCAATGCGCCGGTAAAACGACATGGGCGGCTGGCATATCACCAGGGGGTAGGGGCTGTGCCGCACCATCAGCTCCGGCAACAGGCTGATACCCAGGCCATTGGACACCATGGACAAAATGGTCCGGTCCTCCCGGGCAATATAGCGCACATGAGGCCGCACACCCATTTCATCAAAAGCAGCACGGATCTCGTAATCGTCGCCCTCCTCCAACTGGATCACCGGCTCCGTGGCCAGAGCCTCCACCGGGAAGGGGTCGCAGTGGGACAGGGGGTGGCCGCAGGGTACGATCACCTTCAGCTGGTCCAGGTGCAGAGGATACACCTGCAGTCCCTTCAGCGACGGCATCCGCAGAAATCCGCAGTCTGCCTGCCCGGTGATGATCAGCTCCTCGATCTGGTCGTAAAAGTCACAGGTCTGTATTTCGAACTCGATGGCCGGATACTGCTTGCTGAAGGCCTTCAGGATCATGGGCAGCCACTGGGCAGACACGCTGGAGAACGACGCCACCTTTACAAGGCCCGCATCCATGCCCCGCAGGTCCGCCGCCTGCTGAGCAAGGCGGTGATATTCCGTGCACAGCTGCTGGATCTGGGGCAGCAAGGCCCGGCCGTCGCCGGTCAGGGTCACGCCGCCCCGGTTTCGGCTCAGCAGCGTTACTCCCAGCTCCTCCTCCAGGGAGTTGATGGCATGACTGATGCCGGACTGTGAGAAATTCAGGTCCGCCGCCGCCTTGGTAAAGCTGCCGCATTCCACGGTTTTCAGGAAAATCTGGTATTTTGTGGCGTTCATTGCCCTCACCTGCCTCTTTTCTGATGTTTTCCCTATTGTACACCCTTTTTCGCATGGTTTCAATCGAAAATATGCGTTTTACAAATGCAAAATTTTATGATACCCTACCTATAGATTTGAGGAAAGAGAGGATAAATCGAAAATGGCTCTGATTACGAAAATGAACCGCTGCGCATTCTGCGGCAGCAGCGAGGTGGTTGTCTCCGAAAACGGAACCTACACCTGTAAGGACTGCGGAAAGGTTGCCGACCACGGCATGCCTGCTGCGGATGTGGAAGCGATCAACCGCATTATGATGACCGGCGGCGATGCTGAGACCGCTGAGGAACTGCGCCGGCGCTATCCCCGGCTGGATCTGACTACCTGGTCCAAGGAGAACCGTCTCCAGTTCTGAATTTGCAGCCGAGAGCGGCTATGGTTTACCTCCTTCGCCGCTAAAAATACTTGGCAGCGCCTGCTGCCCATCTTTTCCATGGGGATTTTCCTACCCCCAAACATAACAGACAGCCGCGCTTGGGCATGCGCGGCTGTTTGTTATTCTGTTCCTGAACCGTTAAAGCGGCGTCCCGACCGGTCCGCCGCTTTGTTTATTTTCCGCCCAGATCCACCGCATGGCGGATAAAGCTCATAGGCGGCACCGGACGCGGCAGCTGCATGGTAAACACCATCTGGGGCGTTTTCGGCTCTGCCAGCGGCAGGCCCTCGGCGTCCGTCATCATCGGGGCCGTCATGGAGAAGGGCTTCGTATCCGGCCCCACCACCTCCACGGCGTCTCCGGCACCAAACTTGTTGCGCAGACTCAGGGTGGCCAGCCCCTCCGGCGTGCAGTCCGTCACCACGGCGCAGATCTGCCAATCACGGATGTACCGGGCATCCTCATAGAACTGACCCGGTTGGCCGTAGAAAAAGCCCGTGGAATAGTGCCGGTGGCTGACATGCTCCACCTCGTCCCGCCACACCGGGTCTATGGGCCGTCCGGCGGCCGCATCGTCCAGCACGTGGCGGTAGGCCCCGGTTACGATGGCCGCGTAATAGGCGGACTTGGCCCGGCCCTCGATCTTCAGGCAGTCCACCCCGGCGTCCATCAGGTCGTCCAGGTGGTCGATCATGCACATATCCCGGGAATTCATGATGTAGGTGCCCTTCTCGTCCTCGAACACCGGGAAATACTCCCCGGGGC